>Ga0214187_1000072_pt1 | contig 28141 bp, 30 predicted proteins | sample TroBogEpilimnion_4_FD_153025 | JGI IMG/M metagenome (GOLD analysis project Ga0214187, IMG submission 153025) | Freshwater microbial communities from Trout Bog Lake, WI - 24JUN2008 epilimnion | ecosystem: Environmental > Aquatic > Freshwater > Lake > Epilimnion/Euphotic zone | place: Trout Bog...
CCATGGATTGAAAAATCAGTGGGCCACGACAAACTCATTAAATGGCACCGCAAGTTGGGTCCATGGTCTTTATATCTGATCTTGTTTCATGTCTTCTTCGTTGGCTTGGGTTATGCCGGGGGCGATCGCATTTCAACGGGATCTGAACTCTGGCGCATGACGCTTAAGTATCCGTGGATGATTCCAGCGGATATTGCCTTTGCGCTCATGATGATCGCAGGTGTGACTTCGTATAAGAAGGCGCGCGCCAAGATGAGTTATGAAACCTGGTGGACCATTCACCTGTACACATACCTTGCCGTTGCGTTGGGATTTATGCACCAAGTGTTAACCGGTCCGATGTTTACCGGACATCCCCTAAACAAAATTTTCTGGGAAGGTTTGTATATCGCAACAGCGGCGGTAATTCTGCTGTGGCGATTTGTAATACCTATCGTGCGCTCTCTGCGTCACAATTTGCGAGTCGACCAAGTCGTGGTCGAGGGTCCCGGCGTGGTTTCGATTGTGATGCGGGGGCGTAACCTCGATCGCCTCAATGCACAGGGCGGACAATTCTTTAGTTGGCGTTTTATTACCACCGGCCAATGGTGGATTTCACACCCTTACTCATTATCTGCAGCGCCCACCGAACACCATATGCGCGTGACAGTCAAGAATTTGGGAGATGCATCTGGTGCGGTCTTAAAGATCAAACCTGGCACCCGCGTCTTCTTCGAAGGTCCCTATGGCACATTTGTTGCATCTAAGGCGGCTCGCGGACATATCGTTCTTGTTGGCGGTGGCGTTGGAATCACACCTTTACGTGCACTTCTAGAAGAGTTTGATGCCACAAAAGAGATTGATGTTCTGTATCGCGTCGGAGACGAGAAAGAGTTGGTCTTCCGCAAAGAGCTCGATGCTATCGCGCAATGGCGTGGTGCTCGTGTGCACTACTTGGTCGGCAATCGCAAGCAGCACCCGATGGATGCACGTTACATCAACAAGTTAGTTCCGGCATTTAGTGATTCCGATGTCTATATCTGCGGACCAACTGGTTTGGTAGAGACAGTTCGTAAAGCCGCTCGCGACGTTGGTATTCCAAAAGATCGTTTCCATAACGAAGAATTTGAATTTCACTCGGTTGAATAAGGGAGATAACAATGCTTAGCAAACGCTTCTTTTTGATCGCCGGAGGAACCGTCGGTGGGCTTGGCGCTGTTCTCTCCATCACGCCACCACAATTTGGATCAACAACTGGGCTGGGCCTCGGCACTGGTACCGCGCTATCGGGTGGGACAACATCCACCCCGCTAGCGTCGCCAACCCCTACCGCCACTAAAAAAACTACTAAAGCCACAACGTCAGCTCCCGTTACAACACCCAAGGCGGCTACGGGAAAGAGCGGTACATTCACTGGCGCTGCTGCAAATACTGCATATGGCCCGGTTCAAGTACAGATCGTGGTTGTTAACAACAAGATTACAAATGCGATCGCACTCACTTATCCAACCAACTCTTTCCGCGATCAACAGATTAATTCGCAGGCTATCCCGTATTTGGTTCAAGAGACTCTAGCTGCGCAATCTGCAAATATCCAAGGTGTTGGAGGCGCGTCCTATACCTCGCAAGGATGGGTCGACTCACTTACATCTGCGTTAGCGAAAGCAGGTTTGTAGCCAAAGGTTCCTTAAAGTTCTCTAAGGTTGCCTTTTATGCTAAGGTGTCCTAAGGAGAAATGAGGAAAACATGGCAACTACAGTGAAGTTGGCTGACCATTTGGTGGAAGATGCGAAGAAAGTCGCAGCACTGGAACATCGGTCCGTGCCAAAGCAAATTGAGTTTTATTATGCGATAGCTAGAGCTGCAGAGCAGAATCCCGATCTTTCGTTCCACTTGGTGCGGGAACTCCTCAAATCAAAAGCTGAAGAACCTAGCGATGAGTATCAATTTGGCAAATGAAAGTTCTTACTTCCCCAACTTTTACAAAACATGCAAAGAAACTTCACCCGAACGAGAAGAAGGCTCTAGACGCAGCTGTTCTTCAGATTATGCACAATCCGTTGGTTGGCGAACGCAAGAAGGGTGATCTTGATGGCGTCTATATTTATAAATACAAAATGAAATCACAGCTGTGGTTGCTTGCTTATACAATCGAATCTCTTGAGGAGATAACATTACGACTAGTCGGGCCACACGAGAATTTCTACAATTCGCTTAAGAGGGGTGGGGAAACTAATGGCAGACAGGGCGCATACAACAGCTGAGGTAGATGTTTGGGGAACCATTCTCTTCATCGAGGTGGCATCGACCAAGGTCGGTCTCGACCAGCTCAATGCGGGGTTGGCCGAAGTTACTGATTATGTGAGGTTGATCGACGAAGAGTTTTCGACATACAAACCCACATCGCAGGTCTCGCAGATTCGCCGCGGAGAGTTAAAGATTGAGAATGCATCAGCGCAGATGCAAGAGGTATGGCACCTCTGTGAGGTTGCTCGCGACCTGACCGATGGTTCCTTTGATCCATGGGCGGTTAAGGGCGGCTATGACCCATCAGGCTATGTAAAGGGTTGGGCTGCAGAAGGCTGCGCCCGCATCCTGCAGCGCCATGGCGCGGAAAATATTCAGGTCAATGCGTCAGGTGATCTGTATCTCGCTGGCGGTTACGAAAATGGCAAGCCGTGGTCGATTGGCGTGCGTAGCCCCGAAAATAAATTTGAAGTCCTTAAAGTCTTCGAGATCTTTGATGGAGCTATTGCGACGTCTGGCACCTACGAACTCGGTGCTCATATCAAGGATCCGCACTCTGGTTTGATCGCAATTGGCGCTCGTAGCGCCTCGGTATTGGGGCCTGATGGTGGTTTGTGTGATGCGCTGGCTACCGCGTTGATCGTCGCCGGTAAGGACGGTGCGGCATATTTCACGAAGCCAGAACTAGCTGAATACAAGGTCTGGGTTATTAATCGAAATGAAGATACCGCGTGGAGCATTGCGGAACCTTCCGCATAACTCTCAGCAATTTAACAGAAATATGGCGGTTTAATTACAGAAACGTTATCTAAAGTGTCACCATGAATAAATCTCGACTCCGTATTTTGATAATCAATCTAGTAATTGTGGTGGCGATAGCCGCGGTTGGCTTCTGGGGGTACTCCTCGCTACACCCTAAAGCGGCCCCAGTGGCGCTCTCGACGGTCACAGTTACTCGGGGTGATGTCTCATCAACGGTTTCATCGTCGGGTACCGTCATTAGCCCCAGTGATATTGCGCTCGCGCCCACAACTTCTGGCACTTTGGCCAAGTTATATGTCAAGGTAGGTCAATCTGTAAGAGCTGGCCAAGTACTAGCTCGGATGGATACAACAAGCCTTAGCAGCGCAGTGGCACAGGCAGAATCTAGTTTGGCCCAAGCGCAAGCCAACTTGGCTGCGATCACTACGACTGTTGCAACATCCTCCTTGCAGTTGCAGAACGATCAGACTGCAGTGGTGAGCGCCCAGAATAATTTGGCATACCAACAGACCCTCATCGCTGCTTCACAAGCAGCAGATGCAACTACCATCGCCACCGCGCTCAATAAATTGAACAATGACAAGATAACGGCAACACAAAATGTTGGGCTCTATCAATCGAGCGTTGATAGCGCAAAAAATTCGTTAACAAATGCGCAGCTAACGCTCAATGATTATTTGGGACTTTACGGTCCACCTATGGGTCCAATCACAGTGGCGTACTGCGCGACAATCAATACCATTAATGCTAACTGCACCGCGGTGATTCAAGATAACAATGCGGTCATTAATGCCCAAACCGCTTACAACAATGCGTTGATCACTCAACAACAGAATCTGGCAAAGGATGCGCAGACTATTGCAACAGACCAGCAGAGTTACGCTGATGCACAAGCAAATGCTGCACTTAATGTGAAGAAGAATGCCCAGACGCTGGCAAGCGCTCAGGCGGCCATCGATTCAGCGCAATATGCGCTCAAGCTTTATCAAACACAGAACAACGGATCGGCTGTCACTACATCTACTACGGTGGATCAAGCCCAAGTTACGGTCGCCGAAGCAGGGCTTGTGCTTGCTCAAAAGAACTTAGCTGGGGCGACAGTAATAGCCCCGGTTTCGGGTAAGGTCGCTTCGATTTCCAATACTTTAATCGGTGCCGCCATCACTCCAAATGTGACGCCTACCAATGGCACCACTGGGGCAACTGGATTCATAGTTCTAACCAATGTCGGTGGTCTGCAAGTAACTGCCGGTTTCTCCGAATCTGATGTGGCAAAGATTGCGGTCGGACAGAGCGCTTCAATGGCATTTACCGCACTTCCAAATGCGCAAGGAGCTGCAAAGGTCACTGCCGTGGCCTTACTTCCAACTACGGCGAGCGGTGCGACCACTTACACCGTGACCTTCCAACTGACCGGCAAGGTTGCAGGCCTTAAGCCAGGAATGACAGCTACCGCTACGGTAATTGTCGCTGACTCTCCTAATGCCATCTCTGTGACATCACGCGCGGTGACAACTCGTGGTACTCGCACGACTGTTAATGTCGTAACAACCGTAGCTGGCAAGCAAGTCGAAACTCCAACTCCAGTTCTTGTAGGCATTGTTGGTGATTCGAGTGATGAGATCTTGTCAGGTCTCAAGGTTGGCCAGATCGTTGCTCTCCCTGCAGTCGTCAGTTCTTCCTCATCGCTTACTGGTGTCCCATCTGTATTGGGTGGTGCTGGTATCGGCGGCATCGCAGGCGGTGGCGGAGGCCGTGGCGGCGGTGGAGGCGGTGGATTCGGTGGTTGATAAGTTACCTGTCATTGACGTTCGTGACGCTGTGAAGCGTTATGGCGTAGGTGATGCATCGATCTTCGCTCTCAATGGAGTTAGTTTGTCTATTGAAGCTGGCGAATATGTAGCAATTATGGGCCCATCAGGTTCGGGTAAATCCACCCTGATGAATATCTTGGGAGCGCTGGACAATATGACCAGCGGTGAATACTTCTTAGATGGCATCGAAATTTCTTCGATGGATGAAATCCATCTTTCGATCGTCCGTGGCAGAAAGATCGGTTTTATATTCCAATCTTTCAACCTGATTCCGCGGACGACCGCTATTGCAAATGTCGAACTACCGATGGCCTATCAGGGTGTTAAAGCCAAGGAACGTCGCGCCCGCGCCATGGTGGCACTTGATGTTGTTGGACTTGGCGATCGTATTAATCACGAACCAACAGAGCTTTCAGGTGGACAACAACAGCGTGTAGCAGTGGCTCGTGCGCTGGTTACTCGTCCCGCCCTGCTCTTGGCCGATGAACCCACAGGAGCCCTCGATTCCAAATCAACGGGGGACTTGCTAGATCTTTTCGATCAGATTAATGCAGCTGGGCGAACCGTCGTTGTGATCACCCACGAGCTCGATGTTGCTCATCGCGCTAAAAGAATTATTCGGATGCGCGATGGCAAAATCGTTAGCGATGAACTCAATAAGCAGCGCGTCGCATGAGTGTCCTTGAAATCGTACGGTTCGCGATCCGCGGACTCTTTACCAATCGGCTCCGCACCTTTCTGACCGTACTTGGCATCACCATCGGTGTCGCTTCGGTCATCATTTTGCTGGCGGTCGGCAACGGTTCTAGTAAGGCGATCCAGGCTTCCCTTGACCGTCTTGGTACCAACTCACTTCAAGTCCGCTCTGGAGGCGGGGGTTTTGGTCCTCGTGCCCGTGCCAGCGTCTCCTCGCAAAAACCATTGACGATTTTGGATGCGGCGGCGCTAATGGATAAGAGTCAGGCGCCCGATATTTTGCAGGTTGCCCCAATTGCTTCAACCAATGGCACCTGTGTCGTTGGTGCGAATACCAGCTCACCATCAACCTTCTACGGAACATGGCCCGCTTACTATAAAGCGAGCAATACCTCGATTCAGTCAGGTTCATATTTCACCAATGATGATGTGACCCAAAGCAGACGGGTCGCGCTTATCGGACAGACCACTGCAACTGCGCTCTTTGGAACTACTAGTCCTATTGGGCAGACGATGCGATGTTCTGGAATTGAATTTACTGTTATCGGTCTGACGACCGTCAAAGGTGCATCTGGTTTCCAAGATGGAGATAGTTTGGTGTTGATCCCCATCACAACAATGGAAAACACCATTACTGGTAATCAACCACTTTCTAGCATTATTGTTGAAGCGACAAATTCAAAGACAACAGATGCTGCGCAAACCGAACTCACAGCTATCCTGGATGCGCGACATGGAATTTCCGGTCGCAAGACCGCAGATTTCAGCGTCTTCAATCAGGCCTCGCTGCTGACTACGGCATCAACAAGTTCGCAGACATTCACAACCTTGCTCGGAATGGTTGCCGCAATCTCGCTGCTAGTCGGCGGTATCGGAATCACCAACATCATGTTGGTAACTGTTATCGAACGAACCCGTGAAATCGGTATCCGTAAAGCTATCGGTGCCCCCAAGGGCGCAATCTTGAGTCAGTTCTTGATCGAAGCAACGATATTGTCGGTCTTAGGTGGGGCGCTAGGGGTTGTAGTCGGCTTTGTAGGAAGCCACTTCACCATCGCCGGCACAAAGCCAGTGATCGTTCCTGCATCCGTCTTCTTGGCCTTCGGGGTAAGCATCTTGATCGGTGTCTTCTTCGGTGGCTACCCAGCATCACGCGCTGCATCACTACGACCAATCGAGGCACTCCGTTATGAATGATGAAATGAATCCTGACGCACCGAAGTTTGATCTCTTCGCTACCGAGGTTGAAGATAATCTCAAGGAAGAGCTCGCTAAGGGCACATTCCAATGGACCAACAAGTACACCAAAGTGTTGGGAACCCTCTTTGTGATTGTTGGACTGCTTTCAGTTGGTACTTGGTATGGCCACTACGAAGCTGGTAAGTCAGCGACAGGTGCCGGGGCGACTTCCTTTGCATCGCTCCGTGCTGCATTCGGTGGTGGCGGAGCAGGTGCAACTGCCGCAGCAGGTGGTTTCGGCGGCGGTGGATTCGGCGGCGGTGGAACTCGTATCACCGGCACAATTAAATCTGTTAAAGGATCGACGGTAACCATCACTTTGGATGACCCAACCCAATCCTCATCTCTTACATCTGGTGACGCAGCTCGCATTACAGATACTGGTGCCGGGGCGGCGGGCGGGGCGATTCCATCTGGAACAACTGCTGGCGGAACAACTGCTCCAGTTCCAGGGGTTTCTGCGCCTACCGGAACCGGTGGAACACGTGGTGGAGCGTTCTCTGATCCAAAGTTGATCGCCTGTTTAACAAAGGCGGGAATCACAATCGCTGCAGGAGCACGTCCTGACTTCCAGGATCCTGCAACAGCAGCAGCTATGCAAACATGCTTTGCGCAATTGGGAATTACTCCCGGCGGTGGCTTTGGTGGAGGAGCTGGCGCAGGTGCGGCCGGAGGGGCCGTTCCAACACCAGCAGCAACGAAGTAGTACTTACTTAGTTAAATCTGAGAGTTCGTTTATTTCATCACTCGAAAGGGCGGTGAAATTAACGAACTCTTTTAACTGCTCAACAGTACGCGCACTCGCAATCGGAGTTGTAACACCAGGTTGCGCAGCGAGCCAACCGAGGGCGACAGATGAAATTGAAGTGCCGTGGGCATTGGAGATCTCTTCTAACTTTTCGACAACTTTGAACCCGCGTTCATTTTGGTAGTCGGCTACACCACCAGCTCGGATAGATTCCACGCTCGCACCTGGGCGGTACTTGCCTGACAAGAAACCGCGGGCCAGACCAAAGAATGGAATTCCGGAGATCTCTTCAGCTACAACAACAGGGACGGCATCTTCTTCATATTCATCGCGATGCAGCAAGTTGTACCAATTTTGCAAGGCGATGTATTCGGCGAATCCTTCTGACCTAGAAATATCTAGCGCTTCTGCTAAACGCTCGCCCGTGTAGTTAGATGCAGCGATGTAGCGGACCTTGCCAGATTTAATCAAGGATTCAAATGCTGCCAGGGTTTCTCGCAGTGGAACTGTCTTGTCATCTTCGTGTGCGTAATAAATATCGATGTAATCACTTTGTAGAGCACGCAGGGAATCTTCAACAGCTGCGGTGATATTGGCGGCAGAGAGCCCAGGGCGAGCTGAAAGCTTTGATACCTTGGTTGCGATGACGATTTCAGAGCGATTACCGCGCTGCTTCATCCACTTACCCAAAATCCGCTCGCTATCGTGCCCGGTATTGCCCTCTTTCCACTCGGAATAGACATCGGCTGTGTCAACGAAATTGCCGTTGTATTCGGTGTAAGCATTGAGAACCGCCATCGACTGCTCTTCCTCGGCGCTCCAGCCAAATACATTTCCGCCAAGGCAGAGCGGGTGGACTTTCAGGTCGGTCTTGTTCAGGGCGATATGAGTCATGCAGAGAAGTTTATTGCTCTCTATTAGAGTATGCACATGACAACTGGGGGCTTCACGAGTGAACAACTACAACTCGAAGAGCAGATCTTGGTACTACCTCATTGCGATCTGAAAGATGCCGTGAGCATCGGTGAGATCGCGGTAGAAATAGCTAGACGCGAATCGTTGGCAATCTCTATCGAAGTTCGACTTGGCGAATGGATGGTTTTTCATACCGCTCTTACCGGTGCAAAACCTGATCAACCTTCATGGATCGCCCGCAAGGCGCGTGTAGTTCTTGCGACAGGGCATTCTACGATGCTAGAACGTGTTAAAGCCGAAGAAGCTGGATTCGATTGGTATGAGAAATATGGTTTGTCTGAAGAGACCCATGCAATTCACGGCGGCGGATTGCCACTCAATGTCACAGGTCTGGGCCTGCAAGGAATATTACTCATTAGCGGTTTACCTCAAGTGGAAGATCATCTCTTTGGAATCCGTGTTATAACCGAATTTTTGGCTCGTGCCGGGGAGAACGATTGAGTACCGCAGTATGGGTTGCTGGTGAAGTGCTCATTGATCTCATTCCTAAAGATGGTGGGCGTGAAGCAATTGTTGGGGGCGGACCCGCAAACACCTCTAAAGCTTTAGCACGCCTTGGCTTTGATTCTTTCTTTATCGATGGAATATCGACAGATGCGTATGGCGCACAAGCCCGAGCTGAACTTTTGGCAGATGGTGTAAAACTTGATTACACATTAATTTCAGATCGTCCAACCTGCCTTGCCACGGTCACTCTCGATGCACAGGGTGGCGCCACATATGACTTTTTGATCGATGGCACCGCGACCTTTGAATTCAACGAATCGTGGTTGCCAAATCCTAAAAATCCGCCGGCCGTTTTGCATGTTGGAACTCTGGCAACGGTCGTTGAACCGGGTGCCACGAACCTTTTCAATTGGGCCAAGAAGGTAAAAGCTCCACTCGTCTTTGATCCAAATATCCGCACTTCGGTGGTCAACGACCGGGTTCGCTACCAAGAGATTATGCACAAATGGGCGTCTATCTCTTCGGTGATCAAAATGAGCGAAGATGATCTAGCTTGGCTCTATCCCGAGCAGGACTTTAGAGCAACAGCCGAGAACTTCATCAATGAGAAGACCCAACTCGTGGTGCTTACGCGAGGGGCAAATGGGATCGATGGATATACCGAAGATGGTGAGGTCTCTGTCCCTGGAGTGAAAGTTGATGTTGTCGATACCGTTGGTGCAGGAGACACTGTCGGTGCAATCTTGGTAGAAGCGATCGTGAAGTACGGCTTAGATAATCTTGTGGGAACAACTTTAGAAAAGACTCTGCATCGCGCTGCACAAGCAGCGGCGATTACCTGTTCGCGCGCTGGCGCTAATCCACCCACCTTTCAAGAGTTAGAAGGCATCTAATGCAACATATCGATGGCGCAGAAATATCAGTTTCAATAGATCTTGATCAGGGCGGACGCATCGCGTCACTGCAATGGCGAGATCTTCAATTTGCAGTTCCCTTTCGCGGCACTCCATTGTCATGGGGTTGGTATGCGATGGCTCCTTGGGCAGGGCGTATTGACGAAGGACTTGTTACTAGCGAATCTGGGATCGTGCATACCTTGCCAACAAGTTGGGCGCCACCTCATGCAATTCATGGATATGGTTTTACAAGTTCTTGGGAAGAAACGGGCACGGGGCGTGCGCGCCTAGAACTTCCAGCTCCTTATAACGGCGCAGTGGTCGAGCAGACCATTGAAATTCTGGATGATGCAGTCCGTTGGATTTTGGAATATACGCCTAATGGTTGCGATCTACCTGCATGGCTGGGTTTTCATCCTTGGTTTCCTCGTGAGCTCGAACGTGGTGACGCTGCAGAAGTTGAGTTCTCCGCCGGACGCATGATGCTGCGCGATGAAGAGGGTCTGCCTACTAATGAATTCGTACCTCAACCCAAGGAGCCGTGGGATGACTGCTTCGTTGATATCAAGGGAGTGCCCTCGGTGGTTTGGCCTGGCGCTGCTCGCGTTACGGTCGAATCCGATGCCCCATATTGGGTTGTCTATACAGAAGATAGCGATGGGGTCTGCTTAGAGCCCATGACCGCGCCTCCCAATGCCCAGAATTTAGGTATCACCGGAGAGCACTACATAGAGGCTTTGTTCACCTTCTCTGAAGAGGTTTAGGCTAGGGCAATGGCTGAACAGAACGAATTGCGTGAAAAGGGTCTGCGCCTCACCCCGCAGCGCGAGCTGGTCTTGCAGGCTGTGCGCGACCTTGGTCATGCAACTCCGGAAGAGGTCGCTAACAAGATTCATATCACCCACCCCGGCATTAATCTGTCGACGGTGTACCGAAACCTAGAAACGCTAGAGAATGTTGGACTCGTACAACACACTCATATGGGCCACGGCGGGGCGACGTATCACGCGGCCGAGGATTTAACTCACCTGCACCTCGTATGCGGAATCTGCGGAGTTGTCGGCGATGCTCCCATCGAAACCGCCGCAAACTTTGTACAACAGCTAGCTGATGATTACGGCTTCAAAACCGATGTTACACACTTTGCCATTTACGGCACCTGTGCAGCCTGCGCTGCTCTGACAAAGTAATACATGAGCGCAGTTTTTGTTGAATCAGGTTTAGATGAAGGTGCCATCTGGCACTTCGGCGAACCCAATCAAGAACAGCGAGCACTTGCCGTGGGCAATGCTTGGGCAGATCTTTCACACCGCGCCGTTATAAGCATTTCTGGCAAAGATCGCACCACGTGGATCAATGACATGATGACGCAAGAACTCCTCACACTACCTACTGGTGAATGGACCGAGACACTTCTTTTAGATGCTCAAGGTCACATTGAGCAACAGCTCTTCCTTGTTGACGATGGTGGATCTATCTGGATGCACCTCGACGCAAGCAAGGCGCCCGAATTGATTACTTATTTAAATAAGATGAAGTTCATGCTCGATGTAGACGTTCAAGATCGTAGCGATGAGTTTGCAGTTCTTCGTGCACCTGGCGCCGCGGATAAATTTGGCGGGCCATTCGCACTTGTTCCTCGCGCAGAACTTTCAGACGTAGCATCGGCCTATAAGAGTGCCGGACATATACAAGTTGGCATGTGGGCTTTGGAAGCCGAACGGATCGCAGCGGGTCGAGCACGCATATTGCTCGAAAGCGATCACAAATCCATTCCCAATGAGTTGGGTTTCTTGCACATTGCGGTGCATATGAACAAGGGTTGTTACCGTGGCCAAGAGACAGTTGCAAAGGTTTTTAACTTGGGACATCCTCCCCGCCGGTTGGTCTTGCTCCACCTCGATGGAACCATGGTTCACATGCCCGAACATGGCGCGAAGGTGACAGTTGATGGCAAGGAGATTGGCTTCATTGGCTCTATGGCGCGCCACTTTGAGTTGGGTCCAATCGCGCTTGCTGTGATCAAGCGGACGGTTCCCGTGGATGCCACCCTCGATATCGATGGGGTCACCGCGACCCAAGAAGTACTGGTAGCCGCAGAATAGGATTGTGACTATGAGCCTAGATTCAAAGAACCCCTTCGCCGCTGTAAGCACTCTCGAATACGAGATGCCCCCTTTCGCGCTCATCAAAGATGAGCATTACCTCCCCGCTTTTTACGGTGGCATGGAAGAGCAACTCACCGAAGTCGATGCAATCATCGCTCAACCTGAAGTCACATTTGAAAATACATTCGTTGCCCTCGAAAAGAGCGGACGGACTCTGCTACGTGTAGCGTTGGTCTTCTTCAACAAATCTTCGAGTGATACATCTGATGTACTTGACGCGATTGAGGAAGAGATCGCTCCAAAGTTGGCAGCGCACTCCGATGCCATTAAATTAAATCCGCAACTCTGGTCACGCATCGAGAAGATTTACAACGAACGCGCAACTTTAGATTTGGGCTCTGAAGAATTACGACTTGTTGAGTTGTACTACAAAGATTTCCACTTCGCCGGAGCGCACTTGAACGCCGAAGCGCGTGTTGAACTCAAAACTCTCAATGAAGAGCTCTCTAAACTCGAAGCAGAGTTTTCACGCAAGGTCTTGGCTGACACCAATGATTCTGCAATCATTGTTGATTCAATTGAAGAGTTGGCCGGTCTTAGTGATAACGAGATCGCGGCAGCCAAATTAGCTGCCGAAACTCGCGGTCATGATGATAAGTGGTTAATCAAAGCGGTGAACTTCAGCGGAAATCCAATGCTCGCGACTTTGACGAATCGCCCCTTGCGAGAAAAAATCATGCGCGCTTCACTCATGCGTGCTAATCGCGGTAATGAAAATGACACGAAGTCGGTGCTTGTTGCAATGACTCAATTGCGAGCTCGTCGCGCCACCCTCTTTGGGGTAAAGAGCCATGCCGAATACATAACCGGCGAGAACACCGCGAAATCTCCTGAGAACATTCACGCCATGCTCCGCAAGATCGCAAAATCTGCCGTAGCTAATGCCAAGGCAGAAGGAGTGGTACTGCAAGAGGCTATAAACGCGGCGGGAGAGGCTTTTAGCCTGCAGAGTTGGGATTGGGATTTGTACTCCGAACTGGTGCGCGCCGAGAAGTATCAGGTAGATACTGCTGAGCTCAAACCGTACTTCGAATTAGAGAAGACCTTGTGGGATGGCGTCTTTTTTGCGGCAACCAAGCTATTTGGCATTACCTTTAAAGAGCGTCCAGATATCGTGACCTACCATCCAGAGGCGCGTGCCTTTGAGGTAAATAATGAAGATGGGTCCAAACTCGGCCTCTTTATCGGTGACTTCTACACCCGCGATTCCAAGCGCGGCGGCGCGTGGATGAACAACTTGGTCGATCAGAATTATCTCTTTGGTCAGCTGCCTGTAGTAGTTAACAACCTCAACATTGTTAAGCCGCCTGCGGGTGAACCAACGCTCTTGTCCTTTGATTTCCTTACCACCCTGTTTCATGAATTCGGTCATGCGCTGCATGGGCTCTTTTCGCAGGTTAAGTATCCACGCGTCTCCGGCACAAATGTAGAACGTGATTTCGTGGAATTTCCCTCACAGGTCAATGAGATGTGGATCTTCTGGCCTGAAGTTGTCAATAACTTTGCAGCTCACTATCAAACCGGTGAGAAGTTGCAGCAGTCGGTCATCGACAGGGTGAAAAACTCATCCACCTTCAATGAGGGTCATGAAACAGCTTCATACTTGCAGGCAGCTATCTTGGATTTAGCGGTGCACGAAATTCCAGATGGCTATGTAATTGAGGATGTCGTTGCCTTTGAAGCACAGGCGATTGCAGATTATGGCTTGGACTATGCACCAGTCCCAACCCGTTATCGCTCAACATACTTCTCACATATATTTGCTGGGGGTTATTCATCTGGTTATTACGGTTACATCTGGTCGGAAATCTTGGATGCAGATACCGTGGAATGGTTTAAAGAGAATGGCGGATTGACCCGCGCCAATGGTGATCACTTTAGGCGTGAATTGTTGGGCCGCGGCGGCTCCATTGATTCGATGCAGATGTATCGCAATTTCCGCGGTCGCGATGCCGTGATCGATCCCCTGCTTAAACGCCGGGGCTTGAGCTGAATATATCTATCCCGGTAAGCCCGCTCTTTATAGCATTATTAGCGGGCTTATTTTTCGCTAACTTTCCGCGTTTTATTGCTTGGGCGAAGCCAGTCCTGGATTTTTCCGCGAAGCATTTATTAAGAGCCGGAGTGGCTCTACTGGGCTTTCAAATTACCTTCCACAAGTTTGCTGAGATTGGCCTCAAGGGTTTCATCGCAATATTGACTGTCGTAATCTTGACATTCTTTACTGTCCGAAAAGCTGCGCAATATTTCGGGTTGTCGCCTGATTTAGCTCTGCTTATTGCTGGCGGTTTCTCAATTTGTGGAGCATCTGCAGTCACGGCAATCGGCGCATCGAAGAAGAGCCGCAGTGAAGATATCTCCTATGCCGTCGGAATTGTCACTTTATGTGGAACTTTGTCGATCTTCGCAATTCCACCAGTTGCAAAGGCTTTAGGTCTGACACATCGCATCACAGGCGCATGGATCGGTGCGGCAGTGCATGACATCGGGCAGGTGGTTGCAACCGCGTCAGTTGTGGGAGGCACGACACTTTCTTACGCAGTCATCTCTAAGCTTGCTCGTGTGGTTTTGCTCGCGCCGTTATTGGTGTTGATAAATCTAAAACAGAGCGATGGCACGGCACCGCGTTCAAAATTGTCTATTACAACCTGGCTGCCGCCTTTCATTCTCGTCTTTATTGCCATCGCTATCTTCAACAATCAAGCGCATCTATCAACCGGAACCACGAATCTCTTGATTAATATCTCCAAAGCTCTCTTATCGGCCGGTCTCTTTGCGATGGCCACCAATGTGAAGTGGCGCCAGATTCGCGCGATTGGATCCAAGCCACTTCTCTTTGGTCTATCTGCTTGGCTTATCTGCTGTGCTTTTTCGTTATTGATAATCCGGGTGATCTAATAGACCAGAGCTTGCGTTCCGTCGGTCATAATCTCTTCCACAAAGGATGCCGAACCTTTGATCGAAATACCAGGGATTAGATCCGCCTCGGTGATTCCGCGTCGGACGGCGCACTGCGTGCACAGGGTGATGGTTCCGCCAGTAAGAATTGCATCGCGCAATTGATCTAGTGCGGCAGAATGTGGCAAGAGGAACTCTTCACAGCGCCCCGGAAGTGCAAAATATGAGGCTTCGCTTGTAAGCCAGAGTGAAACTTCAAAGCCACTTGCTAGGGCGGTGGCGGCCACGGTAAATGCTTGGGCGGCGCGCTCTGGATCATCTGTGCCGCTCATAGCCTTAACGACCAACTTCTTCATAAATCAATCGTAACGGTTACGATTATCACGTGGTGACTGTGAGTTCTATAGCGTTAATTGCAGGCTCGGTCGCCTTTGGTTTATTCCTTATTATCTTTGGAATCCGTGGCGCAATACGGCTATGGCGGCAAGAAAGGGCTAAGTAAATGGTTTTCACAATTCCCGAAGGCTTGCACGAGGATTTATATCCGCTGGCTTGGATGATCGGCACCTGGCGCGGAAAAGGCCATGGCGAATACCCGGGCATTCCATCCTTTCAATATGCGCAAGAAGTTACCTTTAATCACGATGGTCGCAACTTCCTTAATTATTACTCACGCACCTGGTTGATCGATGATGATGCAAATATTATCGAGCCCTTTGAAAATGAAGTTGGATTTTGGCACCCCAAACCAAAGAAAGTTCTCGAAGTTGTTCTGGCATACAACACTGGACGGGGCGAGGGTTGGGTTGGACTTTATGATGGCCCGAAGATTCAATTGGCGCTTGACCGCGGATACGTTTCGCCTTCTGGTAAATCTGTCGAATCTGCTTCCCGCTTGTACGGGCTTGTTGAAGGACAACTCTTCTTCGCTCACGATGTCGAAATGAATGGCCATGAATTGCAGTCATACATGTGGTCAACCCTCGAACGACAAGCGGAGTAATCGATGCCTGATTTTTCCGGGGCGCTCTTGGCAGAATTGGTTCGAGCAGGACTAGTCGAGTCGGTTCATAGTGGCCGCCTCACACTCATTAATAGCGACGGTTCTGTCCGGGTCGCTATCGGAGATATCGATGCACCGATGTATCCCAGATCTTCAATTAAATCCTTTCAAGCAGCAGGGATGGTGCGTCGGGGATTGCGACTAACACCACGGCAATTAGCGATCGTCTGCGCTAGCCACTCGGGATCTGCTGAACACCTAGAGGTTGTTGAATCAATTTTGCAGGGCGCTAGCCTTACTACTTCCAATCTTCGCAATACGCCTGATCTACCTCTCGGTCGAGCAGAACGACAGGCATGGGGAGATAAACCCCCTTCGCAAATTGCACAGGGCTGCAGCGGAAAACATGCCGGGATGCTGGCGACCTGTGTGATTAATGGTTGGGATACTGAAACTTATTTAGACCCTGAGCATCCATTGCAGATTGCCATTCGCCAAGAGATCCAATCTCTCATCGGTGAATCGGTCATCTCTACGACGATCGACGGTTGCGGCGCCCCACTCTTTGCAATAACTACCAAGAATTTTGCATTGGGCGCTCACAAGATGCGGGTTAGTCATGACCCGGTATACCAAGAGATAGTTGCTGCTTGCATATCGCACCCCGAAATGGTTGCTGGTATCGGTCGACTGACAACCACCTTGATGAAGAGCGTGCCGGGATTAATGATGAAGGATGGTGCCGAAGCGGTAGAACTTCTCTCGCTAGCTGACGGTCGCGCCTGTGTCTTCAAGGTAAGCGATGGAAGCGATCGCGCATTTCCAGCCATCATAAAGGCGGTATTACATGCTTGGGATATAGATATTCCCATCGATTCAGTGCTCGTACGAGGGGGATCCCACGTCCTGGGAGAAATCCGAGTATCGGAGTCACTCCAGCAGTTATAGACTTTTAAGATGAGAGGCCGCATTGCAACCCTGATGATGCATACCTCTCCCTTGGATCAAGCCGGCATCGGCGATGCTGGTGGAATGAATATTTATGTCGTAGAAAGCGCTCTCAAGATGGCTGCCTCTGGAGTAGATGTTGATATTTACACCAGGGCGACAGATCCTTACCTTCCTAAAATTGTTGAGATCGCTCCTGGTGTAACGGTTCGCCATATCGAGGCCGGTCCATTTAAAGGCTTAACAAAAGAGGAGCTGCCCACGCAGATGGGTGCTCTTACCCACGGCGTCATGGAAGTCTTTAACGCACTTCCCAAGAATTACTACAAGATTTTGCATTCACATTATTGGATTAGCGGACAACTTGGTTGGATGTTATCTGAGCGCACTTCTATCCCGCTTGTGCACACCATGCACACGATGGCCCGCGTGAAGAATTTGCATATGGCCGATCAAGAAAGCCCAGAGCCAGAAATTCGCGCTATTGGTGAAGAGCAGATTGTAAAGAACGCAGCAGCGCTGATCGCTAATACTGATTCCGAAGCGGCCAGCCTGGTTTCACTTTACGGAGCTTGCCCCGATACCGTTTTCGTCGTCGCTCCTGGGGTTGACTTAAAACGATTTACTGTCGGCGCGGGTAAAGCTGCAGCGCGCGTAAAATTGGATATAGCACCCGATGCACAGATGATTACCTTTGTCGGTCGAGTTCAACCGCATAAGGGCCCCGAAGTATTAGTTCGAGCGGTTGCAGAGATGCTTACTCATAGTCCACATATGCGTGCGAAATTAGCGCTCGTCATTATCGGTGGTGCATCAGGTGCCGGTGCTGCCGAGCCAGAGCGTTTGAAGGATCTAGCAAAATTCTTAGGCGTTGACGATGTTATTCACTTTATGCCACCAATCGCTCGCGAAGATCTTCCTGATTGGTATCGCGCTTCAGATCTGGTCTGCGTTCCAAGTTACTCAGAAAGTTTTGGTTTGGTGGCTCTGGAAGCTCAGGCTTGCGGAACGCCGGTTGTTGCAACGGCTATCGGTGGTCTGCGTACCGCGGTTGCGGATGGAATATCTGGTTCTTTGGTAGATGGCCATGATCCACGCGCCTGGTCTGCAGTTATTTCTCGATTGCTTGCCGATCCAGCACGGCGAATCACACTCTCACTCGGTGCGATCTCGCACGCCGCTAATTTTGGCTGGGAATCAACGGCAAGACGAACGTTAGATGTATATGACTGGGTATTGTCTCGGGGGGAAGAAACATCTATTAAACTGGTGCAATGACCACACAATTGATCTTGCTTCGACATGGCGAATCCGAATGGAATGCCAAGAATCTCTTTACGGGATGGGTCGATGTTCGCCTCTCCGAGAAGGGCCAGATCGAAGCTAAACGTGGTGGTGAGCTCCTCAAAGAGCGCGGATTACTTCCTAATATTGTTCATACCTCGCTCTTGCGTCGCGCGATTATTACCTCGCAGATCGCCCTCGATGAGTGCGATCGCGCCTGGATTCCCGTGCACCGTTCTTGGCGTTTGAACGAACGTCATTACGGCGCCCTGCAGGGTAAAGATAAAGCGCAGACCTTGGCCGAATATGGGCAAGAGCAGTTCATGCTCTGGCGCCGCTCTTTCGATGTGCCACCTCCACCGATTGCGGATAACGATGAATTTAGCCAGACGCATGACCCGCGCTACGCCGACCTCGGTGCCGCACTTCCAAAAACTGAGTGCCTTAAGGATGTCGTCGATCGCATGCTGCCTTATTGGTTTGATGCGATTATTCCCGACCTCACCGCACATAAGACGGTACTTGTTACCGCTCACGGCAATTCGTTGCGCGCGTTGGTAAAACACCTAGATGGAATATCTGATGCCGATATTGCTGGTCTCAATATTCCTACCGGGATTCCACTGCTCTATGAGCTCAAAGATGATTTCACGCCAGTTACGAGTGGTGGCGAGTATCTAGATCCAGCAGCGGCTGCAGATGCAATCACCGCCGTGGCCAATCAAGGAAAAAAGTAAAAATTAACTCCTAGGGGAGTATTCGCCGGTCTCGGTGTAGTAGACCCGTCGCGCAATCGAAACCGCATGGTCTGAAAAACGCTCGTAATAACGACTGGCAAAAGCCATATCGACTGCGCATTCGACGGGCTGGTCCCACTCAGGCCCCAGGATCATGCTCAGCAGACGACGCTGCAACTTGTCCATCTCGTCATCATCAATTTCAACCTCGAGTGCTCGAGTGGTGTCTCGAAATTCGATGACGACTGCCATCTTCTCTAGGATACGTAGAGCGGCTGCACCCATCTCCGAAATTACTTCGACCAGTTCTGCCGGCACTGCCTTATTTGGATAACGCAACCGAGCAAGCTTTGCAACGTGGTGGGCAAGATCGCCCATGCGTTCGAGGTCGGCGCTGATGCGCAGGGAACTTACGAGGCGGCGCAAATCTGATGCGACGGGTTGCTGACGTGCCATGATGTTGATGGTTCGCTCGTCCAGGGCGTGTTGGATCCTGTCGATTTCAAGATCATCCGTAATCACTTTTTCAGCCAATTGCAGATCGGTGTTCAGGAGGGCTTTGGTGGCAGATTCGATGGCGTCCCGAACCAGGGTAGTCATTTTGAGGTGGTCGGCCGTAATGGACTCGAGCTCCTCATGGAATATGTCGCGCATTGGTGAAGGGTACCCCGTAGGCGTGTATGCCACGGGTTGATATGTGAACTTGTTCTAAACAGAATCTGAAGTTTTGGGGCTGATTTCCTCGCAAGCGCCCTCTAAGGAGAGCGCAAGCCCTGAAGGCTCCTACGATAAGGGGGTGAGTTGGATCAAGCGTAAGTCAGAGGTGGTGGATTACATCAATCCGCTGGAAATCACCCCTGCCATGGCGACGCTCCTCTCTAATGTCGATGCCGAGGCGATCATCATTGGTCCGGGCGACCTGATTATTTATATGAGCGAGAGCATCAATAATTTTAATTTGCAACGCGACAACCGAATCAACAACGAGTCGCTGCAACATCTCGTTCGAGCCGTGCGCCGAAGTGGAAACATTCAAGAAGCAACGATGGAACTTCCACGTGGTCCCCTTGGTACGGGTACTCACGACTTACTTGTACGCGTCATACCGCTAGATGCAACTGGACTGATCTGTGTACTTATTTTTGACGATAGCGAAATGCGTCGCCTGGATTCAATTCGCCGCGATTTCGTTGCCAATATTTCGCATGAATTGAAGACTCCAATCGGCGCGCTTTCTATTCTCTCGGAGGCGGTACTTGGAGCAGCCGATGACCCAGAGGCAATTGTGCGTTTCGCCAACCGCATGCAGGCCGAATCAAAGCGCTTAAGTGACTTGGTTCAAGAGATCATCAATCTCTCTCGACTACAAGATGACGATCCACTAAAGAATGCCAAGGTTATTGATCTCAACGAGGTATTGCTTAACGCCATTGATCAATCGGAGCTCAACGCCAGTGCTCGCAATATTGAACTAATCTATAGCGAGCAAGCGCAAGCCCGAATTAAAGGGGACCACAGTCAAGTAACTATGGCGATCTCTAATCTAATTGAAAACGCCATCAACTACAGCCCCGAGGGTACGCGCGTTGCTATCGCCTTACGAGTGAATGATGGTCTTGCCGAAGTATCGATTACCGATCAAGGAATAGGAATTCCAGAGAAAGATCTCGAGCGCATCTTTGAACGTTTTTATCGTGTCGATCCCGCACGTTCGCGCGCAACCGGTGGCACAGGTCTTGGACTATCTATCGTGAAGCATGTTGCGACTAATCACGGTGGCGATGTCTCTGTATGGAGCGTCGAAAATGCTGGCAGCACATTTACCATCCGCTTTCCCATCACATCTCACCTAACAGCCGTGGAGGCCGAGTAATGACAAAGATCCTCGTAGTAGAAGACGAAGCATCATTCTCCGATGCGCTCGCCTATCTCTTAGGGCGCGAAGGATTCGATGTTTCGGTAGCTGATACCGGCACTGGAGCTATTGAAGAGTTCGATCGCCACGGCGCTGACTTGATCTTGCTGGATCTTATGCTTCCTGGGTTACCTGGAACTGAAGTCTGCCGCCAAATTCGTACTCGTTCAAACGTGCCAGTGATCATGTTAACTGCAAAAGATTCTGAAGTAGATAAGGTCGTAGGACTTGAACTCGGCGCCGATGATTATGTAACTAAGCCTTACTCCACACGCGAACTCGTCGCTCGTATCCGCGCAGTGTTGCGTCGCCGTGGCGAAGAAGATGTCTCTACAGATGGTTTACTTACTGCGGGCCCGGTTAGAATTGATGTTGAACGCCACCTGGTCACAGTTAACGGAACACCGCAACCACTTCCACTTAAAGAGTTCGAACTTCTAGAATTTTTAGTTCGCAATAGTGGGCGTGTGTTAACTCGTTCGCAATTGATTGACCGTGTGTGGGGCAGCGATTACTTTGGGGATACCAAAACTCTTGACGTTCACGTGAAGCGATTGCGCGCCAAGATCGAAACAGATCCTGGTAATCCAGTCTTTATTCAGACAATACGTGGACTCGGTTATAAGTTCGAAGGTTAATTATTTGGTGGGTGCTGGTGTTGCACCAACACCAGCAAGGTAATCAGCCTTGGCGCGAACCATCGCGCTGAGCGTCACTGGTGCAGCGTGTGCAAATGTGACAACAACATCAACACGATTGCCTGGGGCTGTGGTCAAACCTGGTACGACGCCAGTTGCATTTGCAGAGTCACCAGAGAAGATCACTGGCGTGTTTTGAACGAGATCAAATGATGGGGCAGAGAGAGTTGCCTTAATTCCAGCGACTGATATTCCCGTGAGCGCATCGCTCGTTGCCTCTTCGTTGATAAATGTTCCAACGAGGGTGGCGCTTCCATCAGGCTGTGTAACGAGTATTACATCGCGAATATAGATAGAACCGCTCTGAGCTTCGACGCCATCGGTAACCTGCTTGATATTGCGGGTTGGGGCCTGGGCTCCACTGGCGCCACAGCCGGTGAGGGCGAGGACGCTAATCAGGATGGTGGCTACGCCTGCGGTCTTCTTGATCATGGCGGAAGAATACAGGGGTTATATGGCCATTTTTCTGTGACCCAAGTCGCTGGTACAATTGGCGTCTAATCCCAAGGAGCCCATTTAATGTCATTTAAGGTCGGCGAAACCGTTGTTTATCCCCATCACGGAGCGGCTCTCATTGAAGCAATTGAGACCCGGACTATTAAAGGCGAAGATAAGATTTATCTGGTTTTGAAGGTGGCTCAGGGTGACCTGACAGTCCGCGTTCCAGCCGAGAATATTGACCTCGTGGGTGTCCGCGATGTCGTTGACTCTGCCGGTCTTGACCGAGTCTTCAACGTACTGCGTCAGCCATATACCGAGGAGCCAACAAACTGGTCTCGTCGATACAAGGCAAACGTTGAAAAATTGGCCTCTGGCGATGTCATCAAGGTAGCTGAAGTTGTTCGCGACCTGTATCGCCGTGATCTCGATCGTGGACTGTCTGCTGGCGAGAAGCGCATGCTTTCAAAGGCAAAGCAGATTTTGATCTCTGAACTCGCGCTCGCTGAGCGAACCGATGAAGAGAAGGCTGGCGTAATCCTCGATGAGGTTCTAGCTTCCTAAAGCTAGCCCAGTGACTGATTTAGTTGCCGTCATCATTCCTGCTGGCGGCAGTGGTGAGCGCTTAGGCGCCAAAATACCTAAGGCGCTCGTACAACTTGCCGGAAAAACTCTCATTGAACACGCCGTTGCAAACATGGCGCCAGTTGCCAATCAAATTATCGTTGCGGCCCCTGCAGGCTACGAAGCAGAATTTCAAGAACTCCTAGGTACTGAAGTCACAGTTGTAACAGGTGGCGCCACCCGAACATTGAGCGTCAAGTTGGCCTTAGAGTTCGTCGGAAAAGAGAATCATTACATCCTCGTTCATGATGCCGCGCGCGCTTTAGCATCCACCGACTTAGCGATGCGCGTCATTGATTCATTGCGTGCTGGTGAGCGAGCGGTAGTTCCTGGTCTCGCAGTTACTGACACCATCAAACGCGTGGATAGAGATAACTATGTCACCAAGACTCCAACGCGAGCCAAGTTACGAGCTATTCAAACTCCACAAGGTTTTACTCGCAAGCTATTAATGAAGGCCCATTCATCGCCAGATGATGTGACCGATGATGCCGGGCTTGTTGAAGATCGCGGGGTTGATGTAAAAGTCATCGCGGGCGAAGAACGCGCATTCAAAATAACGACGATGAGTGATCTCATAGATGCCGAACGCGCGCTTATTCCCGAAGCAAATAGTGAAATGCGCGTTGGTATTGGCACAGATACACATGCTTTTTCGAGCAATGCAGCGCGTGCATTATGGCTTGCTGGATTGTTCTGGCCCAATGAAGTTGGCGTTGATGGACATTCCGATGGTGATGTTGCTGCACATGCAATCTGTGATGCGCTCTTTAGCGCTGCCGGACTTGGTGATTTAGGGTCCAACTTTGGAACCGCCGATCCTAAATATGCAGGCGCAAGTGGCTTACAGCTCTTGACCGAGTGTGCAGAACGGGTGAGCGCGGCGGGATTTGTAATTAACAATGTCTCAGTTCAAATTATCGGAAATCGCCCCAAGATCGGACCGCGGCGAGCCGAGGCGATTTATGTGCTCTCTTTGGCGCTCGGTGGAGCGAGTGTTTCAGTGAGCGCCACGACGACCGATGGCTTGGGCTTCACTGGTGAGGGCCGTGGCATATCCGCCATTGCCACTGCTCTACTACTTCGTAGCGCACGGTAGAATCTCCTAATGTCAGCGCACCTTAAGTTATACAACACCGCAACCCGCCAGGTTGCAGATTTCCAGCCGCTCAAACCCGGCCAGGTTGGAATCTATTTGTGTGGTGCCACCGTGCAAGCTCCGCCCCATATTGGCCATATCCGTAGCGGCGTCAACTTCGATATTTTGCGTCGCTGGTTAACCGCCAGCGGCTACGACGTTACCTTTATTCGCAATGTGACAGATATTGACGACAAGATTTTGCATAAAGCGGCGCACGAAGAGATTCCTTGGTGGGCGGTCGCTCAAAAATATGAGCGCGCCTTTACCGAGGCCTACCGAGCTCTTAATGTACTACCTCCGACTTATGAGCCGCGGGCAACCGGGCATATCACCCAGATGATCGAACTCATGGAATTACTCATTGCGAATGGCAGCGCTTACGCGCCTGGTAACGGCGACGTCTATCTCGATGTTCGCCACTTAAAGTCGTACCTCACGCTTTCAAATCAGAAGCTCGATGATCTGCAATCGGCGGAAGATGCCGATTTAACCTATAAAAAGGATCCGCGCGATTTCGCGCTCTGGAAAGCCGCTAAACCAGGAGACCCATCCTGGCCCACTCCGTGGGGAGCGGGGCGCCCCGGTTGGCATTTGGAATGTTCGGCGATGGCCCACGCTTACCTTGGTGAAACCTTTGATATTCACGGCGGGGGATTAGATTTGATTTTTCCACACCATGAAAATGAAATTGCACAATCGGAATCAGCAGGGTGGGGTTTTGCAAATATTTGGATGCACAATGCCTGGGTAACCGCTTCTGGTGAGAAGATGTCCAAGTCGCTGGGTAATTCCCTGCAAGTCCACGAAATTTTAAAATCGGTCCGCGGAATCGAACTGCGCTGGTATTTGGGAAGTGCGCATTACCGTTCTATGACGGAATTTTCCTTTGCAGCGCTGGAAGAAGCATCGGTAAATTTCCGCCGCATCGAAGGATTCTTAAAGCGGGCGACTGATGTATTGGGCGAAACCCCAGAGGGAGTTATATCGTCTGGATTTAGCGAAGCGATGAACGAAGATCTGGCAGTACCAACTGCTCTCGCAGTCGTTGCTGAAATTATGCGATTGGGTAACACCGCCTTGTCCGCTGGCGATCTTCCCAGCGTGCGAGTTGCAGCGGCCGAGATCCGCGGTGCACTGAACATTCTGGGTTGTGATCCTTTCGATCCAATATTCGCTACATCAAATTCTTCTAATGCAGATGTACTAGATGGCTTAGTAGCCCTTGCTCTCGAACAACGCGCTGCCGCGCGTGACCGTAAAGATTTTGCAGCAGCAGATGCAATCCGTGATCAAATAGCGGCGTTAGGCGTGGTTATTGAAGATACCTCCGCCGGCACCAGATGGAGTATCAGCTAATGCGTCCAGGTAAGAAACGTCGCGAGAGCGCAGCTGCGCCAAAGCGAGAGCAGACCCGCAGACCCGAGAGTCGGCGCGAGACCAGACCATCTTCTGATGCCGTTGCTGGTCGTAACCCAGTGGTTGAAGCGCTGCGCGCGAAGATCCCTGCTAAAGAGCTACTCGTTGCCGAGCGCGCTGAGATTGATGAGCGTATGCAAGAGGCGATGCGCCTGGCTAAGAATCAGAACCTGCTCATCAAAGAGGTTCCGCGCGGAGTCCTCGATGGCTTGACCGGAACCACCATGCACCAAGGAATTGCCCTTGTTATTAAGCCCTTTCAATATGCCAACTTTGAAGAGCTGCTCAAAAAGATTCAGAAGCCTGGGTTGTTAATTGGCTTAGATGGAGTAACTGATCCTCATAATTTGGGTGCAATCGTTCGTAGCGCAGCAGCTTTTGGCGCTAATGGAGTCGTTATTCCAGAACGTCGCACCGCGGCGATGACGGGGTCGGCATGGAAATCCTCTGCAGGCGCAGCAGCTCGTCTACCTATATCCAAGGTGACCAATCTGGTGCGCTCGTTGGAAGACGCTAAGAAAGCTGGATTCTTCGTGGTCGGACTCGACGCCGAAGGCGATGAATCACTTCCAAAATTCTCACTCGCTCTGGAGTCGATCTATGTGATCGTCGGCAGCGAGGGCAAGGGCCTTTCCCGCCTAGTACGAGAGACATGTGACTTGATCCTTTCGATTCCCATGCAATCGGATGTTGAGTCGCTCAACGCCAGCGTTGCGACGGCGATCGTGCTCCATCAGATCGCAGCTACGCGTGCTGCGTCCACTATTTAGTAACCCTCTGTTCATCTAAATAAGGCAAAATAGCAACATGTCACATTTGATTGCCGAGGATCCCAGGGGGCGCCTGGTCGATCGCGAACTCTCGTGGTTGGCCTTCAATGAGCGAGTCCTGGAGTTAGCGGAAGATACAACCGTTCCACTATTGGAACGTTGCCGCTTCCTTGCGATCTTCTCATCGAATCTCGATGACTTTTACATGATTCGCGTTGCGACCCTGAAGCGCAAATTAGAATCTGGATTTTCCAAACCAAATACTGCTGGCTATACACCGATGCAATTGATGAGTGAGATTGCGCAAAAGACTCAAGAACTATTGCAGCGTCAATCAAAGGCATTTCATGAAGTCATCTTGCCTGACTTGGGCACACATGGAATCGAAATTGCTGCGTGGAGTTCCCTGGATGATGCCGAAAAGGTTGCAGTTAACAAAGTCTTCCACACCAAAATTTTCCCGGTTCTTACCCCACTGGCCGTGGATCCATCTCATCCATTTCCATACATCTCTGGGCTCTCACTTAATCTTGCTGTTGTTGTAACAAAGCCCGATAGCGAAGAGGATCTCTTTGCCCGCGTCAAAGTTCCTTCTAACCTCCCGCGTTTTGTGGAAACCGGACGACCAGGAGTGCGTCGCTTCGTGCCGCTAGAAGAAGTCATAATCGCAAATTTGCACGAACTCTTTCAAGGAATGGAAGTTAAAGATCATTACACCTTCCGCCTCACCCGCAATGCCGATTTAGAGTTGGAAGAGGAAGAGTCAGAAGATCTTCTCGCTTCGATGGAACAAGAACTACTTCGTCGTAAGTTTGGACCACCAGTACGGTTAGAAGTCGATCGTGATATTCAGCCCGAACTCTTGCGTACCTTGATGGATGAATTGAGTATCAAGGAAGAGGACATTAGTAGATATAAAGAGCCACTGGATCTAACTGGCCTGCATCAACTGGCGGATATCGATATGCCCCAACTTCGCTTCGCGCCATTTAGGAATCAAGTAACTCCCGATCTGCGTGAGACTGATCCAGATTCCACCGACAGCTTTTTCGATGCCATTCGCCGTCGCGAAATCATTCTGCATCACCCTTATGAATCATTTACATCCAGCGTAGTTCGATTCTTAGAATCTGCGGCATCTGACCCCCATGTGTTAGCTATCAAGCAAACGCTCTACCGCACCTCTGGCGATTCACCAGTTGTTCAAGCTCTTATCGAAGCGGCCGAAGCTGGCAAGCAAGTACTTGCGGTTATAGAAATTCGAGCACGATTTGATGAGCTCGCAAATGTACGTTGGGCTCGCAAGTTGGAAGATGCGGGGGTTCACGTCGTGTATGGCCTTATCGGCTATAAGACGCACGCCAAGTTATCTCTCGTTGTGCGCCAGGAAACCAACGGAATTCGCCGGTATTCGCATATCGGAACTGGTAATTACAATCCAAAGACCGCCCGAACATATGAAGATTTTGGCCTACTCTCTGCCGACCCAGTCTTGGGCGAAGATGTTAATAAGCTCTTTAATCAACTGTCAGGTTTCGCTCCGCAGACCGCTTTCACTCGCCTCTTAGTGGCTCCGCGCACCATGCGGACCGGCTTGCTGGAGCGAATCGACCGTGAGATCGCCAATCATCAAGCAGGCAAGACCGCTTTTATTCGTATGAAACTCAATTCGATCCTCGATGAAGATTTTGTTGAGGCGTTTTATAAAGCGTCTCAGGCTGGCGTGAAAATTGATTTAGTGGTGCGTGGAATCTGCGCCATACGTGCTGGCGTTCCAGGAATTTCTGAGAATATTCGAGTCCGTTCGATAGTGGGACGGTTCTTAGAGCATTCTCGAATCTTCCACTTCGCTAATGATGGAAATGATGAGTTATATATTGGAAGTGCTGATTTAATGCATCGCAATCTCGATCGTCGCGTAGAAAGTTTGGTTCAAATCACCCAACACGATCACCGCCGCTTTTTGATAGGTGCTATTGACAGTTATCTTTCCGATGAGTTTGTCCGCTGGGAGATGTTGCCTGATGGAAAGTGGCTCGAAGTGAAAGAGAGTCCAGAGGGAGAACGCCTCAAAGATTTCCATACTTCGGCGATAGATTGGTATCGGGTTCGCGGATGACTCCAGTAATCGTTGCCGCCGGTGGAGTTCTCTGGCGTAGAAATTCAGGTGGTGAAATTGAAGTGCTATTAGTCCATCGTCAGCGTTATGACGATTGGTCATTGCCCAAGGGCAAGGTCGAAGAGGGAGAAGCGTTGATTTCTTGCGCATATCGTGAAATTTTGGAAGAGACAGGGTTA
>Ga0214187_1000077_pt1 | contig 27108 bp, 27 predicted proteins | sample TroBogEpilimnion_4_FD_153025 | JGI IMG/M metagenome (GOLD analysis project Ga0214187, IMG submission 153025) | Freshwater microbial communities from Trout Bog Lake, WI - 24JUN2008 epilimnion | ecosystem: Environmental > Aquatic > Freshwater > Lake > Epilimnion/Euphotic zone | place: Trout Bog...
TATGGAACGATTGGCGAGGATGGAATCCCGGTAATTACCCTTCCAGGGGACCCCATAAGCGCGTATGTATCCTTTGAAATATTTATCCGTCCCATGATCCGAACTATGCTCGGGGTGAAGAATGTTTTCCGCTCAACAGTGAAAGCAGTTTTGGCCGTTGATCTCGAATCACCCATCGGATTTGCCTCGCTCGTTCGTGCAACTCTTTCACCGGGAGGGGAAGGGGAACCTTTTGTCACCCCCATCGCCGAACAAAATCAACTTCTAGCCCTTTCACAGGCCAGTGCCTTCATCACTGTTTCGGCCGATTCACCGGGCTATCTCAAGGGCGAGATTGCAGAGATCATGATCTTGGATAGAACGCTTTAATAATGGAGCGTTGGCCCTATCGACTCGAAGACCGCGAGCTCTCGCTGCGGCCGATGCGCTATCGAGACCGCGCAGAGTGGCGCAAGGTTCGCCGAACTAATCTCGAGTGGCTCGCGCCGTGGGAGGCTACCCGCCCGGCCATTGAATCAGATGCACCTTTGCCAAGCTACTTCGGAATGGTGCGTTATTACAATAAAGAAGGTCGCGAGCTACGTTCTTTATCCCTGGGAATTTGGCTTAAAGATAAGGGTAAAGAGCGCCTTATCGGGCAGATCACCCTAGGGGGAATTATTTTTGGTGCTTATCGCGGTGCGCACATCGGCTATTGGATTGATCAAAGTGTTGCCAATATGGGCTACACAACCCGCGCTGTAAAAGCCTTGACCCGCTTCGCTTTTTCAGAGTTACAGCTCCATCGCATCGAAATAAACCTGCGCCCAGAGAATGCTGCATCTAAGAAAGTTGCAGAGAAGAGCGGCTATGTTTTTGAAGGAGTCCGTGAGCGATATCTTCACATCGCGGGTGATTGGCGCGACCACCTGACTTTCGTGGCCGAAAACCCCAATAATTTCAATTGAGAGATATTTGGGGACATAAGGGCTAAATCCCGACTTTTCGCCCAAAACTGAATTATTGTTTCATTCCATGGCATCCGGACTTATTTATCTGATCATCATCGGAATGTGGGTCGCCTATTTTTTACCACGGTGGATGCGTCAACATGACACCCAATCTGGGCGTGAGAGCGAAAGATATAAAAGTGCGATGAAGATTGTCGCCTCCACTCCAAATTTTCCTGATCTTATCAATCCAGAAGAGCGATCAAAAGCGCTGAAAATACGCCGCCTAGTTCTTGGCGCGCTCACACTGGTGCTCGCAGGGACAGCGCTCGCAAGTGCGTTGAGTTATGTTCCTCTATTATCAATTTTGATTCCACTTACTGCGCTCTGTATCTACATTATCAATGTGCGTCGCCAGGTCGTCGCCGCAAACATCAAGAAGCGCCGACTTGCTGCACTTGCCGCGATCACTGCTGTCGAAATTAGAACAGATCCGCAGGCCCGCATTAATCTTTCAAATCGCCAACGTAGAGAGAGCGAAGTTATCGTGGAGCAATGGATTCCGTTGCGCGAACGAGAACTGAGCTCATCAATCACGATTATTGAAAAACATGAAGAGCGCAGTTGGTCTCCTATAGCTGTCCCACGTCCAACATATGCGACCGCTCCTAAAGCAATTAATCCAAAGCGCACCGTTGATTTAACGACACCGGGCAAGTGGAGTGCGGAACAAGAGCGACAGAAAGCCCTTGAACTCCCAGAGCGCGATGAACTATTCGATCAGGAGTTGGCAGAGCAAGCGGCGGCCGCACGTGATCAGGCAGTTAACCAATAACTTCAGATCCAACTAGGAAACCACATAAGCGAGATCCACTGGTGATAGGTGATCAGGCTGCCAAGATAGAGCGGTAGAAAATAGAAGAAATTAAGAACAATTGCCGCGAGATATCCGTAACTTAAATATCGGCGAAATTTCGAAACTTCGCCAGATTCGCCGGGCTCTAAAAGTTTCGACAGGGCATAGACAATTATCAAAACAAGAAATGGTTCAAAGGCGATGGTGTAGAAAGTGAAGACAGTACGTTTCTGCCAATTGAACCAAGGCAAATACCCTGCCGCTAAACTGAGCAATAAGAGACCGCTCTGCCACTCTCTACGTGCTATCCAATAACCAAAGGTGACGGCAATGGCGATCACTCCCGACCACCAGAGCAACGGCGTGCCGAGCGCTAATATCTCTTGCGCACAGGCTGAAACGCCACATCCCTTAGGAGATTGATAATAGAAAGAAGTTGGCCTTCCCATAATAAGCCAGCTCCAAGGGTTGGCAGAGTAAGGGTGAGTAGCTGTTAACGTTGTGTGAAAATTCCACATCTCGGCGTGATAGTGCCAGAGTGAGCGGATCGGTCCGGGTACAAAGTTAAAGAAGCCGTGGTTGTGTGTATTAGCCCAAGCGCGATCGTAACCTGAGGTATTAAAGAACCAACCCACCCAACTTGCGATGTACACGCCCACTGGAATGACGATGTATTGCAAAACACGTTTAAATACTTTTTCGTGAATTAGAGACTTTATTGGGTTTTCAATTTCTAGCGCTCTGTTCTGCCGATAATCAACATAGATAGTAAAAAGCAGGTAGGCCACTAAATAATAAATTCCACTCCATTTAGTCGCTGCAGCTAATCCAAGGGAAATGCCGGCTGCAAAGTGTTGACTGCGCAGGAGAAAGAGAAATCCCAAAAGCGTAAAGAACATCAAGAAAATATCGAGCAGCGCGGTTCGCGACATTACCAAGTGCATTCCATCAGCGCTCATCAATACACCAGCGCTCAAAGATAAGAAGTAATTATTAAAGAGGCGCTTTGCGATGTAGAAAATCATGACGATGGATGCGGTGCCGACGAGCGCTGCGCTGATGCGCCAACCGAATTCGTGATACCCAAATACTTTTATTCCAGCGGCAATCATCCACTTTCCGATTGGCGGGTGAACTATGTATTGCGCTGCCGCAGTCTTCGGATCAAATTCAACTCCATGGTGGAGCAAGGAATTGGCATTTTGGGCGTAGTAGGTCTCATCGAAGACGAAGCCCTTAGGGGAACCCAAATGCCAGAGGCGAAAGAGAAGTGCGAAAATGGCCAGGCCAATTACGCTGGAGCGTTCCCCGCGGCGGTCTTCAACCAGCCCTGGGAGTGTCATGGGGTAAGCGTAAAGCCTGAGAGAATTGGTTCATGCTGATCCTTGCCTGTGGCCCGCTGGGCAACCCTGGGGATACCTCCGATCGGGTGAAGCGCGCCCTGGAGAGCGCTCCGTACATCGCTGCTGAAGACTCTCGCAAACTCAGCCGCCTGACGGGCGATTTGGGGATCCGCTACACCGGGAAGGTCATCTCGTATTTCGAAGGCAACGAGAGCGAACGGATCGAACAACTCACAGAGATCCTTACTTCTGGCAGTGATCTCTTGGTTATTACCGATGCCGGGGCGCCGGGAATTAGCGATCCGGGTTATCGCCTTATTCAGGTAGCAATCAATAACGGCATTCCTATTCAGGTGCTTCCGGGGCCTAGTGCAGTCACTACAGCCCTTCTGCTCTCTGGGCTCGCCACAGATCGGTTCTGTTTCGAGGGTTTTTCACCACGAACGCCCGGAGCTCGTAAAAGCTGGTATGAAAAGTTGATCACAGAAGAGCGCACGATCATTTTCTTCGAAGCACCTCACCGTCTCCAGGAATCTCTAGAAGATGCTCTCGAAGTACTGGGCGCCGATCGACGAGCGGCTATCTGTCGCGAGATGACAAAGAGATATGAAGAGACCGTGCGTGGAACGATAGCGGAACTGCTGACGTGGAGCACCGATCGAGAAATATTAGGGGAACTCACGATCGTGCTAGCAGGTTTTGACTCTGGAGCCCTTGCATACACGGCAGGCGATTTAGTCGAGCTGGTCTTAGCACGCGAAGGGGCCGGGGAAACACGCAAGGATGCAATTGCCTCGCTTGCAAAGGAATTAAACCTCCCTAAGCGCGTGGTCTTTGATGCCATGGTCGGCAACAAAGCCTCGGGTAGATAAGATCGTCCAATGAGCGCCGAATGTAAGTCCTTTTATCTCACGACGCCGATTTACTATGTCAACGATGCGCCGCATATCGGCCACGCTTACACAACTGTCGCTGGAGATGTCCTTACCCGTTGGCACCGCCAACGCGGCGAATCAGTCTGGTTCCTTACGGGTACCGATGAACACGGACAAAAAGTTCTAAACACAGCAAAAGCAAATGGAGCAGAGCCCCAGCAGTGGTGTGACAAGCTCGTAGAAGGCGCTTGGAAGCCGGTCTGGCAATCACTCAATATCGCCAATGATGATTTCATCCGCACCACAGAGCCCCGTCACATGGAACGCGTACAACGCTTCCTCTCGGGCCTCAAGGATCAAGGCCATATCTACGCCGGCAAGTATGAAGGCCCTTATTGCATTGGTTGCGAAGAGTTCAAACTGCCCGGAGATCTTCTTGCTGGAGAACTCTGCCCAACGCATTCAACCCCGTGTGAAATTCTCAGTGAAGAGAACTGGTTCTTCAGACTTTCGGCTTTCGTTCCTGCTCTTCTCGATCACTATAAGAAAGATCCATCAGCCTGCGAACCGACATCGGCACGTAATGAGGTTATTTCCTTCCTCGAAGGAGAAGTTCAAGATCTCTCAATTTCACGTTCGACATTTGATTGGGGAATTCCCGTTCCGTGGGATACCAAGCAAGTTATTTATGTATGGTTCGATGCGCTCCTTAATTATGCAACCGCTGTTGGTTTGGGTGACGATGTAGGTACTCCTGGAGCAAAGAAATTTGCGCAGACCTGGCCCGCCGATGTACATCTTGTTGGAAAAGATATCTTGCGCTTTCATGCTGTGATCTGGCCAGCGATGTTGATGGCTGCCGGCCTACCGTTACCTAAAAAGGTTTTTGCTCATGGCTGGCTACTTGTTGGTGGCGAAAAGATGAGCAAGTCAAAACTCACAGGTATTGCACCTGCTGATATCACCGACCATTTCGGGGTCGATGCATTCCGTTATTACTTCTTACGTGCGATTCCCTTCGGCAGCGATGGATCTTTCTCTTGGGAAGATATGTCGGCACGGTATACCTCGGAATTAGCAAATGACTTCGGAAATTTGGCCTCTCGGTTAATTGCAATGATCGAGAAGTATTGCGATGGGGTAATTCCTGCGCTCGCTCACGATGATGCATTAAGCGCCGCTCTCAATAGTGCTGCCGAAACTGCAGATGCAGCGATCTGCGCCTTGGACTTTCAAGGGGGCATCAACGCCATTATTGATTTTTGTAAGCGAGTAAATGGGTATGTCACTGAGCAGGCTCCGTGGGTCTTGGCTAAAGATCCGGCTAACAAGGTGGAGCTCGATAAAGTCTTGTACAACACCGCGGATTCAATTCGCGCTTTGGCGGTCTTGCTTCATCCCGTGATGCCCGCGACTACGCAAATACTCTGGGAGAGCCTGGGCGCCCAAGAGACGCTGGGTGATATTGGTTTGCAGAAGATTGGCGAAGTTTCCCGCTGGGGACAGTTGCCACCAGGTTCTAAGGTCACGAAAGGCGCGGTGCTCTTTCCGCGATTAGAAGAAAAAGCGGAGTAGATGTCGGAACGCCACTCACTCAGAGAGCCGCGCCCCGCTGCGCCCGCTCCCGAACCGCTAGCCAGAGCGTGTATTGATGTTCATGCTCATTTGGAGTTGGTCACCGAGAGCGAACCTGATTCCGATGAGATTCGTGATGTTCTTGATGCCGCAGCTTTGGCTGGGATAGATCGGGTAGTTCAAGTTGGATACTCAGCAGAGCAATCACGTTGGGGCGTTAAGTGTGCAGAAACCTTCCCAGGTCGGGTCTTGGCGGCGGTCGCGCTTCACCCAAATGAGGCACCTGTTGTCGCAGATCTCGAGGGTGATCTAGCAATCATTGAAGAGTTGGCGCGTCACCCCAGAGTCCGTGCGATCGGTGAGACCGGTTTAGATTTCTTTAGAACTGAGCCCGAACTGCGCGATAGGCAGGCTTATTCTTTTCGCCGCCACATTGCGCTAGCTAAGGGTGTTGATAAAGCGCTAGTAATTCATGATCGCAATGCGCATCGCGCCGTACTTGATACCTTGCTCGATAGCGGGGCACCGAAGATCACGATATTTCATTGCTATTCGGGCGATGCCGAGATGGCGCGCGAATGTATCGATGCCGGTTACATACTCTCGTTTGCTGGAACAGTTACCTTTAAGAATGCTCCAGAGTTGCGAGAGGCAGTAAAGCTTGTCCCAATTGACCAACTGTTGCTGGAAACTGATTCGCCTTTCTTGGCCCCCTCACCACACCGCGGCGCCCTCAATACACCTGCACAAGTAGCGAATATCGCTCGCTTCGTCGCTGAAATTCGTGGTGAGAGCGTTGACTACATCTGCGACCGCGTTACCGAAAACGCACTTCGTTTCTTTGGAAGTTTTGAATAAATGGGGACCCTGCTTGGTGCGGCAGAGATTCGTGAAATAGCTGCGCGCATCGGAGTAAACCCAACCAAGAAGTTAGGCCAGAATTTCGTTGTTGATGCAAACACCTGTCGCCGCATAGTAAAGGTAGCGGATGTACGCGGCGATGATGTTGCACTTGAAATCGGACCAGGTCTAGGTTCGTTGACCCTTGCCTTGATGGAAATTGCGAGCAAGGTTGTTGCAATAGAGATTGATCAACGATTGGCGGCAGAACTGCCACTCACCGTTGCTGCACATGGGTTTGATGGTGAGAATTTAATTGTCCGCAATGAAGATGCGCTAACGACGCAATCACTGCCGCTGCCACCCACCATTTTAGTGGCCAATCTGCCCTACAACATTTCGGTTCCCGTGTTGCTCCACTTCTTACAGAAGTTTCCTAGTATCCGATCTGGAGTAGTTATGGTGCAGAGCGAAGTTGCCGATCGCTTGGTAGCCAGGCCAGGTACCAAGAATTACGGATCGCCTTCCGTAAAAGCCACCTGGTGGGCCGACCTCAGCAGCGCTGGCAACGTTGCTCGCCAAGTATTTTGGCCGATCCCTAACGTGGATTCATCCTTGGTCAGATTTGTACGTCACGAAGCGGCTGGGGATGAATCAGCGCGGCACGTCACCTTCTCGGTGATTGACGCTGCTTTTGCGCAGAGGCGCAAGATGTTACGCGGAGCACTATCCCAACTTTTCGGGGGAAGTGCCGAGGCTGCAATAGCTGGGGCAGGCATCGACCCAACTGCACGCGGAGAAACACTTCTACTGAGCGACTTTATGGCTATTGCTAATACTCTTAGCGCATGAGGCGTAATGGGGTAGTTGTCCGAGTTCCTGGAAAGGTGAACCTGCAACTCTCCGTTGGCCCGCTGGATCTCGATGGGTATCACGAAGTCACGACAGTCTTTCAAGCGATCTCCATTTACGATGATGTCACAGTGAGATTTGCTGAACCAGGGACTGGAATTACTTTGGATATCGGTGGATCGACAGCTGCGGGCGTGCCAGATGATTCCACCAATCTCGCTTATCAAGCGGCACAGTTGATGATCGATAGACATGATCTCGATTCTGATATCGCCATTCATATTAAGAAAGAGATACCTGTTGCCGGCGGAATGGCAGGTGGAAGCGCTGATGCTGCCGCAGTTATCGTCGCTTTTGATGCGCTCTACGAATTAGGTATGTCGCGTGATGGCATGGAAAAGATTGGTGCAGAACTGGGAAGTGACGTCCCCTTTGCAATTACTGGCGGCATCGCAATTGGACGCGGACATGGCGATCACCTAACCCCCGTACTGGCCCGGGGAAGTTATAACTGGGTACTGGCGATGGCTCCGCAAGGTTTGTCGACACAATCGGTCTATAACGAATGTGATCGATTGCGTACTGGGCTAGATATCTCTCGTCCACAGGTAGGTGACCAGATTCTGCAGGCTCTTCGTGCCGGAGATTCGCTCATGGTTGGAAAGTCGCTTGCAAATGACCTGCAATCGGCGGCCTGCTCACTGCGCCCTGCGCTGCGCTTAGTGCTAGACGTTGGGAATGATTATGGGGCTCTTGGGGCGATCGTCTCTGGAAGTGGTCCAACCGTTGCTTTCTTAGTGGCTGATGAAGAGCGCGCGCTAGACCTGACGGTGGCTCTTAGTGCCAGCGGAGTGGTCGCCGGGGTAATTCGGGCAACGGGTCCGACGCACGGGGCGCGGGTTATCGAAACTCTTTAAAGGTCCTAAAAAACTGGTGTATTTGTCGCAATGGCTTTAATAAGGGACAATTCAGGTTCCGCCATTGTGTAGTGGCTAGCACATGGGCCTTTGAAGCCCAGGGTCCAGGATCGATACCTGGTGGCGGAGCAAAGCAAAGCCACCCGACCAAAAGGGTGGCGGAGCCATACAGACGCCGCCGAGTAAAGAAGGGGGAGAGCAATGAAGCAGCTCGACCTCACGATTATTCTCGCCGCCGGTGAAGGCACTCGGATGAAATCTAAGCTCCCCAAAGTTCTCCACGAGATTGCTGGGCGCTCCCTGGTTGAGCATGTTCTTCATGCAACTGCACCCTTAAATGCAAAAGAGGTACGCCTTGTAGTGGGAGCTGCCCGCGAACTCGTCGAAGCCCGCGTGAGTGCGACCTTCCCTGAGGCAACCTTCGTCGTTCAGGAAAAGCGCAACGGAACTGGTCACGCCGTTCAACTGGCAATGAATAGCGCACCGCATATCGGTGCCGTCTTGGTCCTCGCAGGTGATACGCCTCTGCTGACTGCAGTGACCTTGCAAGAGTTCTTCGATGCGCACGTTGGGTTGCATGCCGATGCATCTGTTCTCACCGCTTTTACCCCAGAGCCCTTTGGTTATGGCCGCATAGTTCGCGATGATGAAGGTAACCTCACCAAGATTGTTGAAGAGCGCGATGCTAATCCTCTGGAAAAAGAGATCGACGAAATCAATACCGGAGTTTACCTATTCGATATCGCGGCCTTGCGTTCTGCGCTCACAGGTTTAAAGAGTGGCAATTCGCAAGGCGAGCTCTACCTCACCGATGTTATCGAACTGATAAAAAGCGCCAACCAGAGCGTGATCGCGATTCGTTCGAATGATTACACCGAGACCCTGGGCATCAATGATCGTTCTCAATTAGCCGAATGCGCCGCGATTATGCGCGATCGAATCAATGATTCGCATATGCGAAATGGTGTAACCATCGTTGATCCCACAACTACCTGGATTGATCTCAGCGTTGACATTGAAAACGATGTAACTATCTATCCTGGAAGTGCCATCTCTGGCGCCACCAAGATCGCCAGCGGCGCCATTATTGGACCGCGTACTACTCTCGAGAGCGTGATCGTTGGGGTCGGTGCTAGCGTTATCGAATCTCGGGTCGCCCAATCTGAAGTCGGTGCGGGCGCGAGCGTCGGGCCCTTCTCATTTATCCGCCCAGGCACGGTACTAGCCGCCTCTGCAAAGGTTGGGGCTTACGTTGAAATTAAGAATTCTTCGGTCGGGGTTGGTTCCAAAGTCCCTCACCTCTCCTATGTAGGGGATGCCACTATTGGCTCTGGCACGAATATCGGAGCGGCCACTATCTTTGTTAACTACGACGGCGAGGATAAGCACCAGACCACCATCGGTAATGATGTTCGAATTGGAAGCGACACCATGCTCGTGGCCCCGGTAACGGTGGGGGATGGCGCCTATACAGCCGCAGGATCGGTCATCACAGACGACGTGCCCGCCGGTTCCATCGCAGTTGCTAGAGCAAAGCAGCGAAATGTCTTAGGGTGGGTCCTACGTAAACGCGCTGGGACAAAGTCAGCAGAATCTGCCAGAAAAGCCGGGGCCGCCGATGGCCCCTCCAAGGTATAGGGGGAAGCATGAGCGAACTTCGACTGAGCTCGGAAAAGCGTCTACGAATTTTTACTGGACGTGGTTACCCCGAGTTAGCTGAAGATGTCGCCGCTGAACTTGGTATACCTATCACTCCAACATCGGCCTATGACTTTGCCAATGGAGAAATTTTCGTTCGCTTTGAAGAATCTGTCCGCGGTTCTGATGCCTTCGTTATTCAAAGCCACGCTAGCCCGGTTAATAAGCAGATCATGGAGCAGTTGATCATGGTGGACGCGCTCAAGCGTGCATCTGCAAAGCGCATCACCGTCGTCGCTCCTTTCTATGGATACGCCCGTCAAGATAAGAAGCATCGCGGACGCGAGCCAATCTCTGCTCGACTGATGGCCGATCTCTTTAAGACCGCTGGAGCAGACCGCCTGATGGTTGTTGATCTGCACACCTCGCAGATCCAAGGATTCTTTGATGGCCCAGTGGATCACCTCTTCGCACTTCCACTACTCACAAATTACGTTGGTAGCAAAGTAGATCGTTCACGTTTGACAATTGTCTCACCAGACTCTGGTCGAGTACGCGTCGCAGAGCGTTGGTCTGACATGCTCGGTGGCGCACCTATAGCTTTCATTCACAAGACGCGTGATCCTCGTATTCCTAATGAATCTGTTACTGGCCGCGTCGTCGGTGATGTAAAGGGGCAGACCTGCGTAGTTATCGATGACATGATCGATACCGCGGGAACAATCACCAAAGCTGTAGATGCGCTATTTGATGATGGCGCCAAGGAAGTAATTGTTGCTGCTACTCATGCTGTTCTATCCGGGCCAGCTGTTGAGCGCCTCAAGAATTCGCGAGTCAGCGAAGTGGTCGTAACTAATACGCTCCCGATTCCCGAAGAGTCCCGCTTCGATAAGTTGACGGTTCTTTCGATTGCACCATTGCTCGGACGAGCGATCCGCGAAGTCTTTGAAGATGGGTCAGTTACCAGCCTCTTCGATGGTCTTTCATAAGGGCGTTTATAAGGGTTTTTTAGGGCAATTTGTTAATAAGGCCCCTGATTCGCTAATCTAAGGTCTTCGTTCCGGCGAGGGATAGAAATATCCGTAATCGACGGGTTCTCTCTTGGAACGTGTTGTGTCCGTTCACTATAAGGGAGTAACAAATGGCCGAGATTCAAATCAACGGTAGCAAGCGCACCAACTTTGGTAAGGGTGCATCACGCCGCGATCGTAAGGCTGGTTTAGTTCCTGCCGTTATCTATGGTCACAATGCAGTTCCCCAGCACGTTGCGCTCCCATCACGTGAGCTCGCAACGGCTCTTAAATCTTCTAACGTTCTTCTTAATGTCACCTTTGATGGCAAGTCAGAGCTCGTTCTTCCAAAGTCAGTCTCCAAGAATCCACTTTCAGGCATCTTCGAGCATGTCGATCTTCTCATCGTCCGCAAGGGCGAAAAGGTAACTGTTGAAGTTCCAGTTCACACCGAAGGTCAATTCGATAAAGATGGAATCCTCGAGCATGTTAACAACACCATTGAAGTTGAAGCAGAAGCCACATCGATCCCAGCATTCTTGGTTCTCGATCTCACTGGAATGCCTGCTGGCACCAGCAAGACCGCAGGAGATGTAAAGCTGCCTTCTGGCACCACGCTAATCTCTGATCCAGAGATGGTTGTAGTTCACCTATCAGAGCGTTCAACCGCTGTTGAAGAAGTAGCTGCACCTGCTGCCGCGACAGAGGCTGCACCAGCTGCCGCTGCTCCAAAAGAATAAGTAACGACTTAACTTCGTACTATGGCTGATCGCTGGCTGGTTTTCGGACTCGGAAACCCCGGCGATCAATATGCCAAAACTCGCCACAACATAGGGCAGATGGTTGCCAACTACTTAGCGAATAATTCAAAATTTGCTTCTCATAAATCCCGCAGCGAAGTCGCCGATATTCATCTCGGCCAGATCCCGGTCACAATTGCAAAATCCAAGATCTTCATGAACGAGTCAGGTGCTCCTATCAAGGCTCTGGCTGATTTCTACAAAGTGGATTCGAGCCAGGTCATTGTTATTCACGATGAACTCGATATTCCTTTTAACACCATCCGCATCAAGCAAGGTGGTGGCGACAATGGCCACAATGGACTCAAGGACATCACAACTCATTTCAGCGGCCCTGGTTATTTCCGAGTGCGAATGGGCATCGGTCGACCGGCAGGCCCGCAAGATCCAGCTGACTTTGTGCTAAAACCTTTTTCCACCACGGAGAAGAAAGAGCTCGACGACTTTATTGCACGGGGTGCGCAAGCAGTTGAGCGCTTAATCGAAAAAGGGTTAGAAGCGGCGCAGCAAGAATTTAATTAAATCAGCGCGAATTCAGTGCAAAGCCAGCGTTTATCAACACCTTCAAAGCGCAAGACCAGAGAACGTACCCGATCATCAAAACGCAGCGTGACCGTAGTTTCCGCCACACCTTCGATCGGCTCATTGATATAGACCCGGCGAATCTTGGGAATTTCGCGTTGATTACCAGCCAAGGTTAAAATCTTGGCATAGACCAAACGGTGGGAAAGGCGAGCCAATTGCATCGGTTGCCGGCGCCCGCCCCAGACTTCAACCACGCCTAAAACATACCGACTTACCGTTTCTTGCAGAGGTGGAAGTTCATCCAATGCCGAAGGCTTCGGCAAATATTCTCGATCCACATCTTCACCTTCTAGGTGCTGTGGAGTTGGTACTAGAAACAGCTTGCGCTTTGATATGCCATTTTCTACTGGGTCGGCCACCACAAGTTGCAGGGTGGGTGCGACCTTGGCATCGACCGAGGCCTCGAGGAACCCCGGCCTAGGAAATCTTACGATCCGTGGTGCTTCATCGATAACTTCTAATTGTTCTGCGTTCATCGCGCAAAAGTGGCAGAACCAAGTAACTTGGGGATCATCCGAAAGGATGAATTTAGTGCAAGATCCTTAAGGTCTGGCCGTAGTTAGACGCACACCCAAAGCGTTTGCAAATATATCCGGATGTTCGCTGACTCTCTCTAGGATTTCTTTGCGACCACTCACACCCAGCAAGTTATAAATTGCAATTGTTTCTTGGCGCACCAAAGATTGGCTGTATCCAATTTCGTTAGCTATCTGGATATTAGTGGAGCCGGTAATAATCAGCCCCAAGATCACTTGTTCACGGGTAGTCAAGCTTGAAGTGTCCGCACTAAAAGCGGTTTCTAAGCCATCGAATGCGGGTGCAATATCCTGACGCTTTGCGATCTCGAGTGCGACTATTGAACCCACAGTAGTGATGAAAGCACGAATTTCAGCCGTCAGCCTGAACTTTTTCTCCATAAATAGGATGCCCGATCCCACTGAGTGAATTGGGAATGCCACCGCCGCCGCAAAACCTTGCGGAAACATTAAATGAGCAAAATTGGAATGAGCCATGACGAAACTATCATCATTATTTAATTCGACTAATCGGTTATATCTAATGGCCTTCGTCATAGGTGTATCTCCACGCATCGGGATTGCCGAATGACCCTGTAGCGCACGTGGGTCATAACCAAAACCTGCGAGCATCTCCAGATAGCCATTTGCCCTCAGCAAACCGAGGGATATACCCGTTGGATTTAATTCGACAAAGGTATCCAAAACAAGAAAGCGGGCAATGGCATCAAGTGATTGATCTCCATCTTGTAAGAACGAAGCTAGGGCTCCCACCTTGACTATCGAAATCACTTCAGCCCCTTTTACTTGTTTATCCCTTTAGATTTACTGTCTAATCATCTCCTCTGGGCATCGCAGTACCTACCAAAGTCGAGAGGGGTGGCACCCTTATCTGGAAGATATTGAGGCTTATGCCTGTGGATAGAGAAATGCACGAGCCCAGGGGATTGAGTATTCATCTCCCATGGATGATCTACAGAAGTTTTTTCAGCGCAATTTTCGTCGGATCTTGGCAGGCGGCGCCTTAATGCTTTCGCTCTTAGCGATTTCTATATTGCTCAACACCAGCCCGAGCGGCTCTGTATGGATGGTGACTTCGGCGATTCCCACAGGTACCAAGATCACGGCGAATGAAATCGAATTGATTAAAGGGAACCTCGCGGCGGATTCAGCGCATTTTCTGGGTGCCCCAGATGCTGTGATTGGGCAGTATGCGACGCGATCGCTTCCTGTTGGGGACCTGGTGGCTGTTACAGATGTCGACCACGGGCAGAGCAATCCCACTGCTACTTATCTACCAATCGGCGTAGCCGTTGATGATCTGCCGCTAGATCTGGCCGTAGGCGATCTGGTGGATATCTATGTGATTCCAAAGGATCAGACGGAGCTACCTGCATTGGTGGCACATCGTGTAACAATTCAAAATATTGATCAGAAGTCTCGGGCGCTGGGCGGCAGCGTTGCAGTAAGTGTTTCGGCGAGTGCCACTGTCGCGGCCATCATTATTACGGCGGAATCACAAGGAAGGTTGGTGCTTGCTCGTGACCCGATCTGAAATTCCGCAACTTGAAGTAGTTACAGCAATCCCAGATGCCGAAAGCGAAGATTTTGTAGCCCAACTTCTCTTCTCACAAGGGTGGAGCATCATTCATAGGGCTTTGGATTCACAATCGCTCAGCGATTTTATGCGCGAGCGTGGCGCGGAACTTCGCACAGTGGTTGTTTATCAAACCAGCTTCTCGGGTTTTGGCGAAGAACTCTTGACCGAGTTCGCTTCACCCACAGTTACTTTTATCGCGTTGGACTCTATTCCCTTTAACTCACATGAAATCATGGTAGCGATTCGCGGCAAACTTCGTGCGCCGATGTTGCACTCTGAAGTAGCTCCGCCAGATCTGCCAATTTCGTCCACTTCGACAATCAAGCGGATTAACCGAGAATCGGCAGAGCGCAGGCGAGAGCGAAAGGTCATCGCAATTACCGGTAGCACTGGTGCGCCGGGGCGTACCCGATTTGCAATGGCGTTGGCACAGCAGTTAGCAGAGCAAGGGCCAATTCTCTTTATCGATGCCGATATTCGCTCTCATGGGCTTTTGGGGCAGCGGACTTTGACAGAACGCAATCGCGTTGAGATTCTGCCTTTGGATCGAGAGAAGCGCCCAACGCAGATTCCAGAGGGCGATGAGATCACAGTAGTTGATTTAGGAACTTTGCCTGGGTTAGCCGAAGCAGTAACCGATCGCAGATGGCATGGATCTCTAGTTAACAATGCTCTCGACCGCGCAACGCATGTGGTCTATTTATGTAAATCAACCCCAGGGAGCATGGCAGAGCTCGCACAATTTCTCCGCGAGTATCCCTTGCTTGTAAAGCGATTACCGGTTTCATATATCTGTGTGTTGACAGGCCATTCACGCGAGTTGCGCGAGTGGGAGAGCAAGTTCCTGACGCTCACCATGGGCGAGAACCGCCACATCCTGCGCGAGAGCCAGTTGGAACCATCATCGCCAACCGGAGTCCTCGGATCTTTCAAGCTGGGAAATCCAAAGCGTAAGGAGATTGCTAAGATTGCGACCTCGCTGGGTTAGCGGATTTCACAAGTAGATGGGTGCGAATATTGGCGATTAGCTCGCGCAGCGATCTTGCTTATTCGCATACCGCTCTGTCGGTCAAGGATCGCGAACGTCTCTCGGAATTAATCTCCGAGTGGCAATTGCTCGCTGACCTCTCCTTTTCGGACCTCATTCTCTGGGTGCCAAAGCGTAAGGATTACTTGAGTTGGCCCGAAGGTCACATTGCGATTGCGCATATCCGCCCCACCACTGCACCCACCGTCTTTGCTCAAGATGTCATCGGCCAGGAGTTAACCTGGGGCAAGAACTCTCGCATCGACCAATCACTTTCTACCGGATCAATTATCCGTGATTCAGAACCCGAAATGCTCGGTGAGACCTTGATTAAAGAGGAGACCGTTCCTGTTCATTTCAACGGGCGGACCATCGCCGTTATTTCGCGTCACCGTAATGCAGTAGCTATGCGCTCTGGGTCTCCGCTAGAAATAAACTATCGAGAGATTGCCCACAAGATTTATCGCATGGTTGCTGAAGGAACTTTCCCTATTCAAGACAGTATTTATCAAGCTGAATTTGCTCCACGTGTGGGAGATGGGTTGGTACGCCTTGATCTCGTTGGTTCGGTTACCTATGCCAGCCCCAATGCTCGTTCTGCAATTAGTCGTTTGGGTTGGGATAACGAACTCGAGGGTTCACAACTTGGTTCAATATTTGATTCACTCCAACGCAACCAATCAACCGCGAGTGATGAAAGTTGGACTTCGGTTCTGAGCGGAAAGACACTGCGCCGCGCCGATTTCGATAATGGAAATGGAATAGCAGATCTATTAGTCATCCCACTTATCGAAGGTGGTGATCGTATTGGTTCGATCGTCTTGGTCCACGATGTAACAGAGTTGCGCCGTCGAGATCGCGCATTGGTATCTAAAGATGCAACAATTCGCGAAATTCACCATCGTGTGAAGAATAATTTACAGACCGTATCTGCGTTGCTTCGCCTGCAATCTCGCCGAGTTGAAGATCCCATTGCGAGTGCGGCCCTAGCTGAAGCGGTCAGGCGCGTGGCATCGATTGCGATTGTGCATGAAACGTTATCGACAAGTTCTGCCGAATCAGTTCTCTTCGATGAGGTCTACGATCGCATTGTTCATAACGCGATCGAACTCAGCCCACGGCCAATCACTCCAGCAAAAATTGGTGAATTTGGAATATTGGATTCGCAAGTCGCAACTCCGCTTGCGCTCGTGGTGACAGAACTGATTCACAACGCGCTCGAACATGGCCTTGCCGAAAGCGGGGATGTGGTTCGCGTAGAAGTCAGTCGCACCGAGTCCACGTATACGATCAAAGTCATCGACAATGGCGTGGGACTACCAACCGGCTTTGATTGGGAGAAGTCATCGAATCTGGGACTTCAGATTGTGCGAACTCTTACCGAGAACGAATTAAAAGGAAGCATCTCGCTCAATCGCGTCAACGACGAGACCGTTGCAATGATTGTTTTTAAAGTTTAGAACTGGTTCTGGCTCTCCATCATGCGAGCGCGATTACGAGCTGCACGGCGCTTAAGGGCACGGCGCTCATCTTCTGATAGACCGCCCCAGACTCCAGCATCTTGTCCGCTCTCCAGAGCCCAAGCGAGGCAAGCCTCTTTGACAGGGCAGCGCACACAGACCTTTTTAGCCTCTTCAATTTGGGCGAGGGCTGGTCCGGTATTTCCTATAGGGAAGAAGAGCTCAGGATCTTCATCGCGGCAGGCCGCCTCGTGTCGCCAATCCATCATAAACTCCTTCAACTTAGGGAAGAACTGCTCCAAGTGCCAATACGCATCCGGCTCATTAGAGGTACTTAATTCAGACTAAATCCGCTCAAACTCCGCAAAAGTGACGAAGGCGAGCTGAAATCGCGGTGAATACTGGCCTATTCTCTCGTAGGACTCACGAGATAACAAGGACATTCTATAAAAGATTCCTCACACTGCACCTTTAAGAGGTTTAGCGAGGCGTAATCCCCTAATTTAACTCTGGTGCCCTCGACGGGAGTCGAACCTGCGCAACCGCCTTCGGAGGGCGGTGCTCTATCCACTGAGCTACGAGGGCTTAATTCGGCAAGCCCGCTAAGAGTATCAGTGAAAGAATAGGGCCTTCTAGAGATGGAATGGGGATTTGACCATGACCGAGCACGTTGAGAAGGCCTACTTCGCTACTGGTTGCTTCTGGGGTGCCGAACGTCGTTTCTGGAATTTACCGGGGGTGGTTATTACCTCAGTGGGCTATATGGGGGGCCACAAATCAGATCCAACCTACAAAGAGGTCTGCACCGGAGAGACTGGCCACGCTGAAATGGTTGAAGTCGATTTTAATCCTGGTCTAATTTCTTATCATCGCCTCTTAGAAGAGTTCTGGACCATGCACGATCCAACGTCGCTCAATCGTCAGGGTGGAGATATCGGTTCGCAATATCGGAGCGCAATTTATACGACGACACCGGCGCAGCTGCGTACGGCGCTGGCAACCCGTGAAATCTACAACGATCTTCTTAAGTCAAATGGGTTCGATGACATTTGTACCGAGATCAAACCCGCTGATGGAATGCAATATTGGCCAGCAGAGGAATATCACCAACGATATCTAGAGAAGAATCCCAAAGGTTATGACTGCCACTCTTCCACCGGGATCCCTTACCCTGATCAAATCTTTATCGGCTAAGTAATACCCGCCAATTTTTTTACCAGCTACCTGAGTCGCCCTCGGTAGCTCGCCAGCAATACCAAGCAACGATGCTCTGTCGCCCCGCAAATTTGTTGCTGAAAAGATCTAGCTTCTTCGGATCTATCTCCTCTTTAAGGTTGTGAATTCGCTCCCAGCCACGACGCATCGCGAGATCACCCACCGGCCATAAATCTAAGCGGCCCAAGTGAAACATGAGAAACATTTCCACAGTCCAACGGCCGATACCCCAGAGCGCGGTTAACTCCTCTGAAATTTCATCATTGCTGAGCTTAGAAAACTTCTTAAATTCAATGGCACCCGACAAGGTTGCCTGGGTGAGTTCGCTAATAGCACGGGCCTTCGCTCCACTTACTCCAGCGGTGCGCAGATCCGCTGCAGATAATTCGACGAGCGCATCTGGAGTGAGCGAACCACCTGCCAACACTCGGACTCGATCGCGAATCGTGTCAGCTGCTTTAACAGCGAGCTGTTGCGAGATGATAGAGGTGACCAGAGTGTCATAATGTCCGCGACCAGGGCGCTTGCTATTAATAGTGCAGAGCGGACTATTTTTAATGATGGGAGCGAAGGCGGGATCTATACGTGCGATCGCGCGCACATGCTTCTTCATCTCATCTTCAGTAGTGAGGGTCACGGAGGTAGCCTAGCGACTAGGCTAGCGCTGTGATCAGCAACCATACGAGTTTCCTAGCGTGGAGCGTCACGCTGGGGTGTCTAGCAATCATTCTGCTCTTCGATTTTATATTTGCCTATCGAAATCGTCATGTAGTCACCCGGCTGCGCAGCGTCGCGCTCTGGACCGCATTCTATATTTCGATTGCGATCGCCTTCGGAATTTATTTGGGTATTTGGTCCACCCATCAGAGTCGGACTGAATTCTTCGCCGGCTGGCTTACGGAGTATTCGCTCTCGTTCGACAATCTCTTTGTTCTACTCTTAATTATGGCGCGTCTGAAAGTTGCCAAAGAACGAGAACAAATGATCCTCTTCTGGGGAATTCTCTCCTCGCTCTTCTTACGCGGGCTCTTTATCGCAGGTGGCTCAGCTCTCGTTAATCGTTATGTTTGGATCTTCTTCTTCTTTGGCGGTTTCTTGATCTATACCGCGCTACAACTCTTTCGAGAGAGCGAGTCAGAGGAGTGGGAAGAGGGTCGCATAATTAGGCTCTTGCGCAAGCGCGGCGCATCCATCGGAGTAATTGCTATGGTCGCAATTGCATCGACCAATGTACTTTTTGCCTTTGATTCCATCCCCGCCATCTTTGGCTTGACTCGCAACCCCTATGTCATCGTTACAGCAACGATCTTCGCCTCTATGGGTCTGCGTCAGCTCTACTTTCTTATTGGCGATTTGATGGACAAATTGATCTACCTCAGCGAGGGACTATCGGTGATTCTCGCCTTCATCGGATTGAAGTTGATATTTGAGGCGACCCTGGGGGAGGGGCACGAGAAGGTGCTGGGTATTCCGGTCCCAAATATCTCCCTTGGAGTATCGCTGGGCTTCGTTATTGGAACCCTGGCAGTTACTGCGCTCTTGAGCGCATTCAAAGCGCGCAAGGTCTCCGAATAATCCCGGGTTGATTAGGGCTGCGTTAGGCTTCCCTTATGTCGACCACCTCTGCCTCACCTGAAGATTCGTTTGAAACGCTGAGCCTGCAAAGTCGCGTAGTCGCAGCGGGAAGACCAGAGCGCACTTCGGATGCCGGAGTAAATGTTCCCATCGAACTCAACTCCACCTTCTTAGCGCCCGGTCCAACTGGATATGGCCGATACGGCAATAAGAGTTGGAGCGCGCTTGAAAGCGCAATCGAAGCTCTGGAATGTGGTTCCACTCTCGTATTCTCATCGGGAATCGCGGCTATCTCTTCACTCTTCTCCATCCTGCCCCGTGGTGCAGTTATCACCGCATCGCAGAATGGTTATTCCGGAACGATGGTCTTGTTACGGCAGGCCGAAGCTTCTGGTGCCGCCGAAGTTCGCTATGTAGATGTCTCAAACACTGAGCAAGTTCTTGCAGCGCTTCCAGGTTCCACACTCCTCTGGCTGGAATCTCCTACCAACCCAGCATTGGAAGTGGCCGATATGCCACGATTGATTGCGGCGGCTAAGGGGCAGAACATTGGTGTCGCCGTCGATAACACCTTTGCTACTCCTCTGGTGCAACAACCCTTAGAGATGGGCGCTGATGTCGTTGTGCATTCACTCACCAAATATATTTCTGGGCATAGCGATGTGATTCTTGGTTCAATTTCGACCAAAGACCAGGCGCTCTATCAACGTCTATCAGATGTACGGAAGATTAACGGTGCAATTCCTGGCCCCTTTGAAGTCTGGCTAGCGCTGCGAGGTTTGCGAACTTTGGGCGTACGTATGGAGCGCGCGCAGAAGAACGCACTAGAGATTGCAACTCGGCTCTCGCTCCACCCGGCGGTGGATCGCGTTCGTTATCCCGGGTTGCCCACCGATCCTCATCATGAAATCGCTAAAAGCTTCATGAAGGGCTTTGGTGCGGTGATCTCCTTCGACCATGCTGGGGGTGCGCAGGCCGCAGATAGAGCCTGCGCCGCCTCACTACTAGTAGCTCACGCCACTTCGCTAGGCGGAGTTGAATCCCTCTGGGAGCGGCGCCATCGCTGGAGCACTGAGAGCCCCACTATTCCTACAAATTTGATCCGCCTCTCGGTAGGAATCGAGGATATTGAGGATCTCTGGAGCGATATTGACAAGGCACTTCTCGGCTCGCTCTAAGGCTCCATCCAGCGAGTAACAAGGTTGAGAGTGTAGATTCACCCTATGTTCAAGACCATTCGCCGCGTTGTAGGGCTCTTTACTGTCCTCGTGGTGATTCTTGGTGCGCTGAAGTCGGTCTTCGCGTGGTTAGCAAATAGCGAGCATGGTACCCATGAAGTATTTGCAGACGATGAAGAGTCCGAACGCCAGTTCTAGGCGTATTCAAAATAATGAGCGATAACTTAAATAGTAATGTCGTGCCTGATGGCAGCGACGCTGAATATATCCCTGGTAGTTGCAACATCGGAATCCGCGAAGTTCGTCGTCGCCAACTCGTTGGCGGTATCGGATTATTTCTAACAATTTCAACAATCCTTGGTCTCTACCGTCAACATGGAACATATCTCGCGCGCTTGGGAGTTTTTCTTCCTGCAGTTGTGATGTCGATGGGTTATCTCCAGGGGCGCAAAAAATTCTGTCTTGCATTTGGCCTCTCTGGATTATTTAATTTTGGAAAATTGGGTAGTCCTAAGCGCGTAATTTCAGAGGTTGATCGCAAGATTGATCGTGAGGCAGCCATTAAGTTGATGCTTCAAGCCGTTGGACTCGCTGCACTTGTAACTGCCTTTGTCTTTCTGCTTCCCATTCCTACTAAGTAATTAGGAACGAGTACTACTTAAGTAGATCGGCTGCGTTCACTTTCTTAGACCAAGTCGTTAGAACATTTGTAGTAATCGTGTCCATCAAATCGCGTGTAGCGGGATCAACAGTAGCCATGCCACAGCTATTTAAAAGATTGCAGACCCACAGATTTACTCCTGCGCTAAAGATTACTGCACCAGAGGGAGCTTGCCACCAATCCATTTGCGCCACAGAATTATTTGCATACCTTAATTCTTCGGTCTGAGGATTTCCGGCGAAGGTAAATTTTCCACGGAAGAGTGGATGTATATCTGGAGGAGTTTGCACTCCTTGTTTAGGAGAGGCAATCTCTGAGAACTTTGAAAAGCCCTTTAAAACACTATTCTTAGGAATCCCGAGCCAACTTGGAACATCGACTGGCTTTAAGTCTCCAAAAACTCCAATAGCAGAAGTTATAGATCCATCAATAAGTGAAGATGATTCATTGATAATGGGATCTTGAAATTCCAAGGTAGCTTGTGAAGGTAACTTAGCTGGATCTTCGCGTGAGGTTCGATAGACCTCAACTTCGCGATCCTTTCCATGAGGTGAAGGAAGCAGATTTGCTCGCCAATACGCGGTATTAGCTCCAAAGAAAGCCAAATTCACTCCGCTGTTTCGCGCGGCAATCGCTGCGTTAAAGAGTGTTTGAGTCCAATACTCCGGATGCCCACTCCAGACCACGCCTGCAAAGTGCGAAAGTATGGCTGGCGATGCATTGATATCAGTATCGGCAAATTGATCGAGAGAGATATTCTCTTTTTCAGCTAATTGCACAATTGGAAGTGCATCGCGGAAGAGCAACTCATTTCCACTGCCGGCAAGCGGACGGTCCATGGAGACGATGCGGCTACGTTCATAATATTTTTGTTTCTTACTGATGCCAGGACCAACATAGAGCGAGCGACCTCCGAAGGTGTTGTATGCAGCCCAGGTCATCGTTGAGTGAACGAGTGCCAAAGTTGAATTTGATAGTGGCGCTCTAATAATGAGGGGAGCGCTGCTCTCAAATTTTCCTCCAGGTAATTTACTTACAAAGAGATAAAAACCAGGAAGCCAATTAGCAGTTGAGACCGAGATAGTTACTGGCCAACTTGTTTGAATCATGCGGGTAGCATCTTTAGGTACAGGCGTCTTGAGATTTTTTAACTTTATTGGCGCTGAACTCCAGACAACTCTGCCGCCAGCTCCGCCATACCAACCAATTCTGATCGCTTCAAATACTCTTGGTGACTTGCTCGTTGTGCCATCAAACATTGGACTTAATGAAGCGTGAATTCCAACGGTAGCTCCGCAGCCCACAGAAGTTTTATCAAGCCAAAGGGCGCTTCCTTCAGTCCAAGGGGTATAGGAATGACCAAATTGCCCCATGGTGATATCTGTACTTACCTTGGCATTTTCGGTTTGTAGCCAATCAGCTGGCAAATTTCCACATGAGGAATCCTGATAGCCGCCGCCGACTGGGAGGGTGTTGATGGCAAGAGTCTGATCGTATGTAACTGGTGTGGTTTTAGGGAGCGGCACATGGGTGGTTACAAGCGGCAACCTAGGGAAAACTTCTTCATTTCGTTCTGCATGGCGGTTTCCAAAGTTGTATGAAACTCCCGCGACTGCGACTAAAACTAGAACCAGAAGAAGTGAGAGGAGAGTGCGCCGAAAGCGCTTAGATTTACGCGGATTTTCAAAGATTGCCATTACATATCTCCGAGAATTGAAGCATTGTGAGGAAATTTTTCAAGCTCAAAGAGATACATTTTTAGTTGGAGACCTTTCCAGTGTTCTAGTGAGAGACCTTTTCAGTTTTTATCTTTAGATAAGTATACGACTCTTGGCGGCACCCTCAATTTCATGCTATAAGATTGTGCATATGAAGGTGGTATCAGTAGTCGGCGCTCGTCCCCAATTTGTGAAATTAGCACCCGTGGATCATGCCTTCAAGGCAGAGGGCGTAGATCACATCATCATTCACACCGGTCAACATTATGATCCTGAAATGAGCGAGAGCTTCTTCTCTGAGCTCAACATTTCGCCGGCTGATTACAACCTGGGAGTTGGCAGTGGATCGCACGCCGAACAAACCGCTTCAATGATGGTTGGACTTGAGAAGTTGTTCTTGCAGGAGCAACCAGATTGGGTTTTGGTTTTCGGAGATACCAACTCCACATTAGCCGCTGCACTTGCTGCGGTGAAGGTGCATATCAAAATTGCTCACCTTGAAGCGGGATTGAGATCTTTTAATCGCCGAATGCCAGAAGAGCACAACAGAATTCTCACCGACCATGCATCTGATCTCCTCTTGGCACCTACGCCGGTCGCCATTGAACACTTGGTTCATGAGGGCTTAGGAGAGAAATCGCTGATGATCGGCGATGTCATGACCGATGTTTGCTTAAATACTTTAGAACGCGTGAAAGTTTCAGAGAGTGAACTCCCAGCAGCCTTTACTGAAAATGGAATCACTTGGGATTTCTTAAAAGCAGGGGGATATTTTGTAGCCACCATTCACCGTGCTGAAAATACTGATGATGAGGCGCGATTGAAAGAGGTTGTATCTGCTCTACAAGCCCTACCGCTGCCTGTGGTTTTAATGACACATCCACGTTTAGCCGCAAAGAGCAAGGATCATGGAATTGAGTTAAATCAGGGAGCTGTACGGTCGGTCAAATCTGTCGCATACCCACTCATGATTGAATTGATGAGCAAGTCCACCGGTGTAATTACTGACTCCGGGGGATTACAGAAGGAGGCCTACATTGTTGGCGCACCGTGCACCACAATCCGCACCGAAACTGAATGGCCTGAAACTTTGCATGATGGATGGAATGTCTTAACAGCAGATGTCAGCGATCTCACCGCTATCGCTTTGCGAGCGCGTCCAACAAATCCAACAGGTAAGCCCTATGGAGATGGGAAGGCGGCTTACGAGTTGGTTGCTGCTTTAAGAAACTTCTCGTAAAAATCCTTCATACTTTGGGCTGGAGGTTTGATCTCTGGCTCAGAGAGAATAAATACTGATTGATCCTGGGCTACTGCCTTCAAGCCAGTTAATTCCTCATAGAGCGGAACAAGCCGCTCACACTGCGCTTCCCAACTGCGCTCCTGCAAGAATGCTGCGTTGTAATTTGCAATGTAGAAGGCTTTATCTGCGGTGACTTTCTTTACAGCTTCAACAAAGCTTGCGACATCTTCAGAAATAAATACTTCTCCGATACCCAAGCGACGGGTTTCTGCAGCAAGAAACTTAACATCACTCACAACAATTGGAATATTTGCGTGGGCGTACTCGCTGAACTTAGTTGGCGTTGAAAGTTCGTGGTTAACATGGTGGGTGTTCATGATCAAACCAATATCGGCAGTGGTCAAGTACGAAGTGACTTCTGCGTTGGATACAAATGGAAGCACATGGACGCGATCTGCGACTCCAAGTTCATTTGCTTTAGCGATCAATTGGGCGAGATGGGCATTTTGCCCTGGAGCCATAATGGCCAAGTGATGTTCTGGAAGTGCGGGAAGTGACATGACCGCAACCATGATTCCACGCTGTGGCGCAATTCCACCGCTGTAAACCATGAGTGGAATGCCAGCATCTAAATTGAGATCTTTTCTGATATCACTGGGATGCAATCGTGCTGCGGCGAGAACTGGATCATTTTGAACCACGATTGGCTCACGGCGAAGCCCATGATTGGCATGGAGCATCTCTGCGATCTTTGGACTTACTGTTACTACCGCATCAAACTGTTTGATAACAGAGCGCTCCATTGCAACAAGTGATCGACGAATTGCTCTTTTGATATTTGCTTGTCCAGGTAAGAATTCATGAGCATCATAAATCATTGGTGGTCGAGTGCCGTTTCGACTTTGCATCGCTCGAGCTGCAGAGAGTGCAACTGGAAGAGCTGAGAAATCCTGAGCGTGGATTAAGTCTGGCTCAAAATCAGCGATGGCTTGTGTCATGGCGATCTTTGCTAAACCAATTGGACGGAGAATTTCCGAGCTAGGGCCAGGAATAATTTGACCGATGGTCATGATCCAGCCTTTGCGAGCTAGATTCCGAGCCTTCATGCTGTACTTGCGAACATTTCGGACGATACGGTTGCCATCACTGCGATTTACTGGTCGGGGGATTCGAACGACATCTGCGCGCCCTACATCAATGTGATCAACATCAGACTTTGGCGCCCAACCAAAGATCACGACATCCCAGCCCCTATCGGCCATATACCAGGCGCCTTTGAGGACTCTGGAGTCGTTGGTGACATTATTTAAAACGATCATTGCGGCGCGTGGCTTACGAGTCATTTCAAAATTATAACCAAGAATTAATTGGCAGATATCTCCTAGAGAGTGAGTTGCCTGCCAATCAAATATGTAAGAGGTCTTTGAGAGGAGCTTTTACTTAAGGTCGCCCTGGCCAATGCATCGGAAGGCTACCCCCTCAAAATTATTGGGGGACAAGATCCGTCGTCCATCAATAATTGCCTTAACTCCAGGAAAATCACCCTTGGTCAAGCTCTTATATTCTTTGTGATCAGCTTGAAGAATTACAGCATCTACAGGAGAGCCTGCCTCATATGGTGTAAAACCAAGTGCTGTGATCTCTTCATCGGTGTACATCGGATCATCTACGAGCACTTCTGCGCCATGTTCTAGAAGTGATGTGACAGTCCCAAATACTCCGGAGAAGGCAGACTCTTTGACTCCACCACGATAAGAAACTCCAAGAACTGCAACTTTCTTCGCTGTGAGATCTCCAATGGATTGCTCTAATAAGTGAACTGCATGTGCAGGCATCGCAGCATTTGCTTCACGCGCAGAACGAACAACAGTTGCTAGCGGATCATTCCAAAGATAGAAGCGTGGGTAGATTGGAATGCAATGGCCGCCAACTGCGATACCGGGTTGGTGGATATGGCTATATGGCTGCGAGTTAGAAGCGGCAATAACTTTAGCGATATCAATATTTGCGCCTTCAGCGAAGATTGCGAATTGATTGGCGAGCGCGATATTTACATCGCGATAGGTAGTTTCTGCAAGCTTTGCCATCTCACTTGCTTCAGAGGTACCAAGATTCCAGACGCCATTCTTAGTTGTGAGATCAGGACGATCATCAAAATCAAGAACTGCTTCATAGAACTTAATTCCGGCTTCGGTACTGGCTTCATTTATTCCACCAACAAGTTTTGGATACTTGCGGAGATCTGCAAAGACTCGACCTGTGAGAACTCGCTCAGGTGAGAAGATTAAGTGGAAATCAGTGCCGGCTTTGAGGCCTGAAATCTTTTCTATTGCTGGGGCGAAGCGATTTCGGGTGGTGCCGACTGGAAGAGTGGTCTCATATGAGATCAATGTCCCAGGCTTTAGACCTTCGGCGATCTTGGCAGTGGCTGCATCCATCCAACCAAAATCTGGAATGCCATCTGCATCTACGAAGAGAGGAACAACGATAACTACTGCTTCAGATTCACTCACTGCGGCAGCGGTGTCTGTGGTTGCAACTAGGTGACCTGCGTTAACAACATTTGATAGGTATTCGCCTAGGAAATCTTCTCCTGGGAACGGTTCAATTCCTTTGTTGACTAGGTCAACAGTATTCTGATTTACATCGCAACCAATGACCTGATGGCCCTTCATTGCAAATTGAACAGCGAGAGG
>Ga0214187_1000083_pt1 | contig 25793 bp, 30 predicted proteins | sample TroBogEpilimnion_4_FD_153025 | JGI IMG/M metagenome (GOLD analysis project Ga0214187, IMG submission 153025) | Freshwater microbial communities from Trout Bog Lake, WI - 24JUN2008 epilimnion | ecosystem: Environmental > Aquatic > Freshwater > Lake > Epilimnion/Euphotic zone | place: Trout Bog...
TCCACCCACTCCTTAATAAGCTGGGTGCAGTTAAGTTAGTGATGACTTTAAACGATGCCGCACAGCTAACCCCCTCCGGCTAAGTGAGGGGGACTTTTAAAACTGATGATTGGTAGGCAGGCCGGTAAGTAGAAAATTTTCTCGCCAGTCATCAGCTTTAAAAGTACGTACTACCGCAGAGCAACCTGCCTTATCAAAGCAATCAACATTTGCGCTGGACAGCTCTAGCGCACCTTATTTGGAATTATTTATGAGTCTATTAATACGCATTTTAGGCAGTAAAAAACAAGAATTTGTTAAGTATGATTTTGTAAATCGTACTGCAAAGTTGTCAATCGAAGATCACGAAGCGCATTGGCATCGTGAGTATTCTCAAGCAAAAATTAGCAAGCTGGCAGCAGCGGCCACAATTATCATCTGCGGACTTGTCGCAAGCTTTGCTTACAGCAAAAGCTCACCAGCACACAGCGCCCAAGTGGCTGTCTGTAGCCTTGTTGATGAAAAGGGTGGTGAGTGATGACTCAATTAGAAAAAGATTGGCAATTCTTTGTCGAGTTCAGCAAATTTGATCAGTCGGTATGGACGTTAGTCAACTATGACGCAGTTAACTTGTATGCCGAATTTGAAAAAGGCGACTATGTAAAAGCAACTATCGGAGTTAAGCCATGAGCGCAGTAGTTCAAATTAAAGAAAAACCTAAGTTTAGCGTCGCGATACAAAGTGATGTTTTTAAGAACCTTATCAATAATACCTTGGGTGACGTGAAGCGCTCGCAGCGTTTTATTGCAGCGGTATCGAGTGTCGTAGCCTCAAACCCAGCGTTACAGGAATGTGAACCAGCGTCTATCCTATCCTCTGCCTTATTAGGCGAAGGTTTGAATTTATCGCCAAGCCCGCAACTTGGGCAATATTACATGGTGCCGTTTAACAAAAAGGGAAACAAAGCTAATGGCTTCAAAGAGAGCAAGGTTGCACAGTTTCAGCTTGGCTATAAGGGCTATATTCAGCTAGCCATTAGATCAGGCTTTTATTCAAAAATTAACGTCTTAGCGATTAAAAAAGGCGAATTGATCCGTTTTAACCCACTACTTGAAGAAATAGCCGTTGATTTAATTGATGACGAGCTAGAGCGCGAAAACGCAGAAACGACAGGCTATTACGCCATGTTTAAATACCTTAATGGCTTTAGAAAGGAAATGTACTGGTCAAAAGAGAAAATGCTATCTCATGCTGACAAATACAGCCAAGCCTTTAAAGCTGTTGATTACGAGAGGGTTCAAAAGGGTCAGGTTGATAGTGATGACCTGTGGAAATACTCAAGCTTTTGGTATAAGAACTTTGATGATATGGCACTCAAAACAATGTTGCGCCAAATTATCTCTAAATGGGGGGTGATGTCTACCGAGCTAACAGAAGCATTTACTAAAGATCAGTCAGTCATTAACACGAATGGCGAGGTTGATTATATCGATAGCACTTCAGGTGAGGAGGTGGCAACTAAAAAACCGGTTGCCGATGTTAAGGCCGTTGAAAGCCTACCCGATTGCACTAGCGACTATTTCAGTAAATATCAAGACACTTGGTATGAATCCATTCATCAGGGCAAGAAAAGCACTGCTGATTTAATTAGTTGGTTAGATGCAAAATTCACCACCACCGAAGAACAACGCAATACTATTCATTCATGGGGAGTTAACTAATGAAACAAATACATAAAGAAGCGCAAGGCAGTGATGCGTGGCTAGCTTTACGCTTAACTAAGCGCCCCGCCAGTTTGATAGCTGCTGTTATGGGTCTGTCTTCACTTACTACCAGAAACGAGGTGCTAAGAGCTTATGCCACCGGCATTCCTGCTGAAATAAACGACTATGTGGAAAAGTTTGTTTTTGCTGAGGGTCATCGAGTTGAGCCGTTAGCGAGAGCTATTATTGAAGCACAGATAGGCGAGGATTTATCACCTGTCGTTTATTCTGATGGCTTGTTATCTGCATCTACTGATGGCATTACTTTTAGTGAGGATATTGGCTTTGAGTGCAAGCAGTGGAATGACGACCTTGCCAAGTCTGTCATAGACGGCATTGTTCCAGACTCACATATGCCCCAAGTGCAACAATGCTTATTAGTTACAGGTGCGGATGAATGGTATTTCACTGTCTCTGATGGCACAGCAGATAAAACCGTTTTTACAGTGGTTAAGCCTAGTCAAGAATGGTTTGATAGGATTAAGGCGGGGTGGGAACAATTCGAGATTGATTTGGCTAACTATGCGCCGGTTATTCATGCCAAAAAACCGCTTGCTGAAGCCACAAAAGATTTACCGGCTTTATTTGTTCATGCTTATGGTGAAATTACTACTAACAACATGGAAGACTATGGTGACGCTTTAGCATTAAAGCTAGAGAGTATTCGATCTATTGTCTTGGTTAATGATCAAGATTTTGTTAATGCAAAGAAAGCAGGCTCTTTGTGTCGGGATCAGATTGTTTTTATTAGAGCCGAACAAAAGAAAATGCTGGAGGGTACAACCAGTATTGGCCAAGCATCACGCATAATGGATGGTTGGTGTGAGGATTTGCGAGTGACTGCATTGCAACTTGAAAAAAATGTAAAGCGCGAAGATTTAGCCAAAAAAGAAGCCATTGTTTTAGGGGCTAAGCTGACTTATACCGACTATATTAGTGCATTAAGCGCCAAAGTAGAGCCGGTTAGATTGACTTATGCGCAAGTTAATTTTGCCGAAGCTATCGCTAAAAAGCGTGATTACAACTCGATGCAAAATGGCGTTGATACTATGCTGGCTAATGCCAAAATAGCCGCGAATCAACTGAATGAAATAGCTTTAGAGAAACTGGCTTATTTCAAGGTCACAGCAGCAAATTACAAGTTTTTGTTTAACGACTTGCAACAAATGATCGTCTTTGAAAAAGATCATTTTGAAATGACGGTTAGAGTACGAATTGATAGCCACAAGAAAGCCGAGGCTGATAAATTAGAAGCTCAACGCTTACAGATCGAGGCCGAAGCTACCCGCAAAGCGGAAGCTGAACAGGCGGCAAAGCTGGAAGCGGAGCGTGCAATAGTAAGAGCCGAAGAACAAGCCAAGATCACCGAGCAACAACGACTTGATAAGCTTGAGTTAGAAGCGACTAGAGCCAAGCAAGCCGCCGAACAAGTTGTTATCGATGCTGAGCAAAAAGCCAAAGCAGAAGCCGAAGCTTTACGCAAAACCGCTGCCCACATCGAGCAAGCCGCGCAATATGCGGATCGTAACGCTGATAAAGCCGCCGAACTCGCAGGAGCTGCCAAGCTACGCAAGCAAGCTGATGACATAGAGCTGCCTTTTAAAGACGACAGCATAGAAATTGAGCCTACGCTTATTAGACCTATCCTGAGTAAAAACTGGCCTAGCCAAGAATACATAGTCAGTCTATTGGCTGGTGACTTAAATGTTTCAAACAATAACGCTTTGCATATGATTTTAAATGCCTTTGGCATTGAGATAGAGGAATTGGCGGCATGACCATCCAACAAAAAATAAAAGACCTAGAAAATCAAATAAAAGCTTTAAAGGCTCAGGGACATGTAGCTTACGACTGGAGTAAAGCTCCAGTGATTTGTGAGCTTAACGGCTATCGCTGGTACTTAGGACCAGAGGGCGATGTTGAATTAAATTGGGTTGATGCTATTGCTTGGTGCGAGTCAGCAGGCGGTGAATTGCTGCCTAGAGACATCTTGCTTCAGTGTTTCATGAATGAAGACATCAAGCCATTATTTAAAACGGAATGGTATTGGTCAAGCACCGAGTTCTATGCGACGGACGCCTGGGTTCAGAGCTTCAGCAGTGGCGATCAGGACACCAGCACCAAGACTAGCACCGACTATGTTAGAGCGGCCCGCAAGTATCCTATTTAACCATTTACCTATTTCCCCATCGTTTTGCGATGGGGTAAAGATTTTAGAGATTTAACATGGCAGAAATAACCAGACATCAAGCAGCAGCCTTAATGGGCATTAGTAAGTCAGCGTTAGATTGGCGTATTACTAGATTAAAAGGCTATCAATTTCCAGAGCCCGCTAGAAAAAAAGGCAGTAATTTTTTTTATGACGAAGATGAGGTGCTTAAATTTATTGTGCTTAATAAAGATATTCATTTATTTAAGCGCGGTGCAAAGCCAAGCCATGTTGGATGGAAAAAAAAACAGGCTAATTATTTTATTTATACGGGACAACAATTACTCATCTTGATGTTTTTAAATCCAAAATTAATGAAGGATCACGGATTAGTGCGTCCCAATTAAAAGGCAGAAATCTTATGTTTAAAAAAACTATAGTGGCTAAATTGCTAATGGTGACGGCACTAATGCCGTTAGTGACGCAAGCATCAGAAGTCCAGTGCCTATCGCGCATCATGTTTTCTGAGGCCAAGGGTGAAAGCCTGCTGGGCGTACTAGCAATAGCATCAGCATCTAAAAATCGTAGTGTTAGATCAGGTGTTTCAATCTGCAAATTAAAGGGCGTTACATCAGAGCCGATTCCTGCAGAGCTTAAGCCACACTTTGAGGCGCTGGCTAGATCAACGCTAAGTAGCAAAAAAAGCGTGGTCTTGAGCGCTGACAGTTGGAACGTAGGCACTAAGCCGCACTTGAAGGGCGATATAACACGCCAGATAGGCAAACATGTTTTTTATACGATGCTGGGGGAGTTATGAGTAACGAGATGAGAAGTGAAATTATAGAAGTAACTCCGGCTTTGGCACAAAAGTGGCTTGATCCTATTACAAAAAGAAGCAAAAACTTTATTTACACAGCAACAGATTATCCCAATATTTTTAAAAAAGTATATTGGGGGCATGCCACTCATGTTGATATAGAGATAGCAATAAATAGAAACGAATTTATTAAAAAATACAATGTACAAAAAGTTATTTATCCTTCATTTAACATGAATGGAGGGCTTAATAATGTTTATTTTTGCTTGCATTTTGGCTTACATATAGATCATCTTGAGTATTATCGAACAAAAGATGGCGGCGCTATTATCTTAAATAGCCCTTATAGTTATGGTGAAAACAAATTATTAATGAAAAGAATGTTTAGATTAGGGTTTGATGAAATAGATAAGCTTTATTGTAGCTCTGCCATTACTTTTATTAAGGTTTTTCCAAGCGTAAGGGATATGAATAGATGGTTGAAAACAATCCCGCCAGAGTATTTTGATGATGATTTGTATGACAGATAAATTAACTAAGGCTTGCAGAAAATGAGTGCAATAGATAACAACTTAACAAGCAAGACAGCCCTTTTTGGAGTTAAGCCAGCTAAAGTAGTTAGAGGAGAGCCGCTATATGGCGAAAATGACCTTATTATAGGTTGTTCAAAATTAATAACTGCTGGAATTTTTTTTAATGATAAGGCGAAAGATATGAGTAATGACATGGAAAAAGCATCAAGTTTGCTTGAAAAAGCAACAGCAGTTTATAAAGAAAGGTTTGCTGATTTTACAAAAACATGTGGCGATATAGATATAGCAACAAACAAAGCATCACAGCAGTTACGCACGGCAACTGAAAAATTGTCGCAAGGCTTATCAAGAATTGAAAAATCTGCAAATTTTGCAAACCTTGAGCGCTATACAATTTTACTGGAGCGATCAGCTCAAGCTTTGCAGATTCTTGCTGAGCTGGAAGAAAAAGGAAAGCTTAATAAAATATCTGAAGCTTTAAAGTAGCCATGAACCACCAACACTTCATCCTTAACCCGCCAAAAAATAAGCGCTGCGCTAGGTGCAAAGAAGAATTTGTAACTACCGCAAGAGCCAGAAAAAACTGCCTATCCTGCAAGCCAGCAGGTAGGCATCCATCACATGCTTATTTGGATAAATTATGAAATGGTATTGGAGTAGATAATGAGTCCTGAAAGAACATTACTGAGCGAGTGGATCAGTTTTTAATCGGATTCCAAACGCTTGATAATATGAGTTATCGGGCGTAGTGATTTAGAAAGCGTTATAAAGTAACAAAGTCTGCTGTTTTTAGTGGGCTTTTTTTTGCCTGAAATTTAGCGTATGGTTATCGCTCAAAAAATAATAATTAGGGTAACTCATGATAATTTTGTGCGCCAATCAAAAAGGCGGAGTTGGGAAGTCATCAATAACGTGTAATTTTGCAGCTTATCTAGCACAGCAAGGCAAAGATGTTTTAATCGTCGACGCTGATAGACAGCCAACGTCATCAAAATGGATTCAAGAGCGAGAGCTAAACACTTTAGATCTTCCCGTCATTCATTGTGCCCAACGTTATGGCGCAATCAATAAAACGATTAAAGACTTCAGTCATCGCTATGAATATGTTCTAGTCGATGTCGGAGGCCACCTGTCTGAAGAAATGCAGTCAGCGTTATTAGTCGCCGATATTCTGTTAATGCCGTTTCGTCCTAGCCAACCAGATTTAGATACTACTGAAGAAATGGTATCGGTCATCAAAAAATCGCACTGGATCAACGAAAAGCTAAAAGCTTATGCAGTATTGTCTATTGCACCAACTACGCCTAATGCGAAAGAATTAGCGGCTACAGTAGCTTACTTTGAACCATTCACAGATATTCAATTAGTTAAGTCTGTGATTCATGATCGCAAGGTCTTTAGAGATTGCATGAGCGAAGGTATGGGTGTCGTTGAGATGTCTGGCTCAAGTGCTTCAGAAGCAAGCTCAAGACGGGAAATAGCCGAAATGGCAAATGAGGTACTAAGTGGCTATTAAACCTTATGCTGAGACAGCAGCTAGAAAAGCATCACTTAATCCGACAAGTCATGATGACAATTACATAACTGAGCTCAATATATTTTCTCTTGACCGTATTAGTGCATTATCGAATGACGAAATAATAGATCGTATTGAAGCTATTGAGTCGCAATCATGGCTATTAAAGTCCAGATTGCTCTGGGAGCTGCGAAAGCGCTATCCAAGCGACAAAGAATTTGGGCAGTATATAAAAGCTTGGCTTACTTCTACACGCCACTTAGTGGCGAGTAGCCAAAGTCAAATTACTAACTTAGTGAGTATCGGTCGATTTTGTGAAGAAACGCGCATTGATGATATGGGTAGCATTAAGGTTTATCAAAAATCATTATTAGCTTTATCTCAACTGGAGGATACGGCTGTCGCAAAGAAGATATTGCGTAATATCGTTAATAAAAATTTACCCGTTGAAGAAGTTAAGCGGGTTATTTATCAAGAAACAGTCGTGCATACGATTGAAAATGAACCAGTTGAAGTGATTGACTATGGCGAGCCTAAGCCGACTTATGTAATACCAGTGATCGACAATATAGCAGTAGGCGCTGATTTGTATGTTCAGCAAGTTTGGCCTGATAACATTGATATTGAACCTCAACTAACCATTATGGTTGATGATTCTCACTTCGCTAATTCCCGAACTGAGACTATTGAAGATCGCGTTGATTTTGAAGTCACTCGTATTTTAGATATGGGCTTAAGCATTACCGAGAATATTAAAAAGGCTGATGAATTAATTGATATTGCCAGCAAGGTTAAGGCACATTTTCTTAATATGAGATACCCTAAAAAATAAGGTTAAATAAAATGTTTGATACTGATTTTGCAATACAAAAAATAATTGCTGATGCCGGCATACCTGAGCAACAGGCTAGATCGTTCGTGCGCATGGTTGTGGATGCTCAGCTTGAATTAGCCACCAAAAGAGATTTACAGGATTTAGAGCGTAATCTAAAAAAAGAGATTGATGTTTTTAGAATAGAAATGTCTCTTATTGAAAAGACATTGAGCCTTAAGATTATGGGCTTGTATGCTTTTATCGCCATTGTTGCCAGTGGTGTGGCTAAATTAGTATTTTTGCCTTAAATAAAGTTATCCACAGGCCGTAAGTTTTTGCGGCCTTTTTCTTTTTTATCTTTTAATAATTTTCTTTTAAGAGTGAATATTCTCATTATAAATTATGTGCTTACAAAGCAATAAGCGTAGAAAAATAGTGCTTGAAACGTAGAAAAATAGTGCAGTATACGTAGAAAAATAGTGCAGTAAGCGTAGGAAAATAGTGCAGTAAGCGTATAAAAATAGTGCATAAGCGTAAAAATTAAATTATTATACGCTTTAATAGTGCTATTGGAGGTCTAGTTGAACTATCAATTACAAGTAGTTAAAGCAAATGTCCTTACTAAAGCTTCATTTAATCTGACGTTGAATGAAAAGAGGCTTCTTTTAGCCTGCATCGCTCAAATTAAAGACCCTAGAGATTTTGTTTCTGAGAATGAAGAATTTTTTATAACGGCGCACTATTTTTCTACGCTTTTCCCTTCAGTTGAAAGGAACAATGTTTATGGGTGTTTGGTTGAGTCATCTAAACTTTTGCTAAGTCAGACGCTTTTTATCGAAAAACCTAACACTAAAAATCTAAAAATATCTAGGCGAGGGTTTAATTGGCTATCTCATGCTGACTATTATGATGGCGAGGGCAAGGTAGGAATAAAGTTTAATGTAAATGTACTTCCTTATCTAAGCCAACTTAAAGAGGGCTGTTTTACTCAGTATGCTATTGAGCAAGTTTCAAAATTAAAATCAGTCTATGCAATAAGGTTATATGAACTTCTAGTTTCTGAGGCATTCAAGAAACAAGACTTTGTAATTTCAATTATTGACTTGAAAGATATGCTTGGATTAATTGAAGAATATCCTAAAGTATTTGAGTTCAAGAGGTGCGTAATTGATCCGTCCATAAAATCAATAACAAAGAATACAAACTGCAATGTTACTTATACGCAATTAAAAACAGGCCGAGAGGTTACTCATTTAGTGTTTAAGTATTCTATTAGTGGAGAGATGCTGACAAAAAAACCGCCACAAATAACCAATGAATATGTTGAAAAAAACGCACGACCAGGTGAATCTTTTGCAGAAGCACGAGCTAGACTATCTAAACTACTCGCAGCTTGACATCCTCCCCCACCTGAACGGCGGGGTTTTACGCTACACATGGATAAATACACCAGCCCGATTAGAGGCTGATGTAGGTCGTTTATTTAAGCAAAATCGCTTGCAACAAAGCCAAAACGATCAATCGTACTTAAGTCTTCAATATCAACCCATATAGGATTCAATGCTTCTCCAGCATAGTCCGGCGCACTGTAGTTATCTGGATAGACTTGTGTATCTTGCTTGCGAGTCATCGTGCCTTTGAGTAGCACCATAAAATCTTCATGGGCTTGTGTGCCAGCAATGCTGTCTAAATCTTCTCTTGTGTTAATTATTTGCGTAGTCATATTGTTTATCCAAGTAAGTTAAAAGGTTGTGTGTATCAGCCCATCCAGCGTGTCCACGCCATGAAGATAGGAATTTGTTTAGCTTTAAAATTTCGCCATGCTCTAAATATATTTTAATCTTCTTTTTTGCTCTTAATGCTGAATCTTTCCTAATTAATTTATGAGTGTCCCAGACGCGATAACCTAAAAAATTAATACCTCTGTTAACGCTAGCGCATTGCCATCTACTAATAGATAGCTTTAAGTTATCCCTTGAAAATTCCTCAATTTTTCTAAAGTCATCCCGCAATTTATCTGGATCATCACCTAGGATAACGACATCATCCATATATCTTGCCCAGCGCCTATGCCCTAGATCATGATGAATAAAGTTATCGAGCTTAGAGCCATAAATATTGGCAAACAATTGGCTAGTTAAGCTGCCAATGGGGATGCCCGTACCACCGCTATGTAGCAATTGGTCGATAATTAAGAGCGTTTTCTCACATTTAATCTTTCTCTCAATCATCGCTTTCAAAATATCGTGATCGACGCTAGGAAAAAACTTTCTGTAATCTGTTTTCAGATAGTACAAAGGCTTCGGTGATCTTCTTAATTCAGCCTGTATGTACCTTACACCCGCATGTGTTCCCATTCCGGCTCGACAGGCAAAGGTATTCGGTAAAAACATCGCTTCAAAAATATTATCTATCACCGCAACGAGCGCATGTTGAGCAAGACGATCCTTAAACTCCAATGCCGATATTAATCGCTGCTTGGGTTCATAAACATAAAACTGTTTATAGCCACCAATCTTATAAGTGCCCTCCTTAAGTTCTTTTGCTAAAGCATCCAGATTAAGCGACTTATATTCTTTAAACTCTAAATAACCGTAGGTCATCCTTTTAGCTGCTGCTGTTCTTTCAAAAGCCAGCAACATATTTTCTTTGCTGACTATTCTTTCAATTAGATTGTTATGCGATTTCATGCTGGTAGCCCAGTTCGCTAAAAACTACTAAGGGCATCCCAAACCTTGAAATGTATTCGCCGAAGCAGGACAAAATGGCTGACCATATAATAAAAGGTCGGCTTGTAATGCCGTAGCGTTTACAAAGCGAAAAAACTAATATCGTCACAGACGCCACGACCCGAGATGTTGCTATTCGAGTTCGTCGGAGAGTTGTTCCAGTTCGAGTACCGAGAACCTGCATTCGCACCATTACTCCAGTTGCCACCAAAGATGACGGCGTGTTACCCATTTTGCCCTTTACGTTTAGCAATCCATGACCCTAGCATAGCCCCCACCTCCGCAAGCATGGATAAAATCACTTGGTGCTGGTGGGGCGTTATGCCGCATGTACTCGGCATTGCTAAAAAACGTAACCAAAAACGCAAATGCGCTAACCCCGCATCTGCATCATAAATCTTACTCACCTGATTACTTTTTCCTGCAATATAAAACAGGTCAACTTGCGTAAACATAGCCTTTAAAAACATATCCCTAACGACCCCATGCTTTCTCGGCAACGATTGAGCGATGGGGTAGATATAGGCAATAACTTTTTCATACTTCTCAACAATCGCCATCTGGCTATATTCAGAATTTATGGCCTTGATAGGAGTCATCTTAATTTTCTAAAGGCTGGCTTTCGCCGCCTTAGTCAAGTAACAGGTGGTCACAGACGCCCCGACCCGAGATGTTGCCATTCGAGGTCGTCGGAGAGTAGTACCAGCCCGAGCACCGAGAACCTGCAACCGCACCCTCAATCCAGCTGCCACCAAAGAAGACGGCGTTAGATAGTTGATAGGTTTGACCGCGTCCATTGGTATTAGCTGCCCATCCTGCCGCAGCCGCACCACCGCCAAAGTCCTTACTCCAAACAGCCATTACGCCTGTGGACTGCATAACACCCCAACGAGACGTATAAGCCGCGTTTAAGATGGTTACATTCTGATCTGTACCAATAGCGCTGGCTTCTGTTGTGCCATAAGCTAAAGCCGCAAGTTCTTGATAGCTGGCAGAACGCTTACCGTTAGCCGCTAAGACCTCATTGGCTTCCCACCAAGTCAGTGTTGTATAAGCTGTTGTGCCATTGCCGCCAAACTTAGTCGGTACTTTTGGAGGACTAGCGCCATCGGCTATTGTGACGTTATATTTAGATGTGCCATTAACATCTGCATCGGTATTTAACAGGTAAATATCAGACCAGAAATTACCCGCAATCAAGGTCATGCCGCGCGGATCATTACACGCCGGTCTAAATTTCAAATCCCATAGTGAATAGGCATTGATTGCTGGAGTCGAGTTTCCGCCCGCTTGAGCAGCAGCATTGCCGCCTGGTGCATAATGAAATCCGCCAATCTTACGAGCATTTGCCGTAGGCGGCGTCACATGGTTATTAGTACAGGTTAATGTACCCGCTGTTTCAGCCCAGATTGCATAATCTGTTCCGACGACAGCCGCAGGCATAACTACAGCAAGACCTGATGCAAAAGTTATTACTGAACCATTAACTTCAGCATAGATATTAGTTGCAGCAGATACAGTAAATGCCCCTGTTGCTGTAAAAGCTACTGCTGATGGCGCATCTTTTCTGAATAAACCTTTTACTGACATGGCGGATGTAGCAATGGTAATGGCAGCAGAGCCATCAAAGGCTACACCGTTAATATTAACCGCAGCAGCCAATTTAGTAGCAGTGCCGGCGTTACCCGTGATGGTTGTTTGATCGCCTGTGTTAATGCCAGAAAGAGTAATGATACCCAATTTAGTTTTGATAGAGCCACCTGTCTCAACTACGCCGATAGTTTTAATAGAGCTGTCAGTATGCTTAGTGTAAAGCAAGCCATCAGCCGTATTAACAGCAACTTCACCGACTTGCAAGACAGCAGCCGTAGGTACCGATGCTGGGGTGTTTGAGTTTTTTAAAATAATAGTTCCGGGCATTTGAGCTTCCTTTAGGTTAAATGTTATTTGTAAATTTTAACTACGTGGCTAGTAAGTGCCGCCACTGATCGTGACACCATCGACTGTTAGAGCAATATCACCACTGCCCAATAGCGACTGGCCATTAATAGTTTTTATATTAATAGCGCTGACTAAGGCCGCTTGTTTAGCAGAGACAGCCGCTACTAAAGCAGCAGCGGCACTTTCATCAGTAGCCAGCTGAGCGGCAATTTCAGCGATAGTGTTAAGTGCTGATGGGGCAGCTCCCAAAATGGCAGAAATAGCAGCCGTTACTTGCTCAGTAGTGACTTTAGTAGCCACCGCTGTATCAATTGCATTGAGAGCAGCGATAATGCGGAGCACATCAACGTCTAATGAGTTTGCCGGATTAGGCAGCTGTAAGCTAAGGTTGGGCGTGCGGTTATCAATCATAGAGAAAACTCCAAGTGTCAATTTAGTCAATGCCGAAATTATTACGTCACGACCTAAGTGCTAATGTCTAATTACATGACCAGCATGCGTAAATTTTTAATACAAGGCCGATATTGCGATGAGCCTGTTAAGATAAGCTGTGCATGTATCATGGTTTCAGTCATTGCTGTAGAGGCATAAGTAATCTCTACCCAGCCATCGCCTAATTGCGTGGATGTTGTTGAATTTAAAGTTAACCAAGTATCTATACCGTCAACGCCCTTAGCTTGCACATTAAGCGAAGAATCACCCGGCAGCAGGGCATCTACAATAACGGTAGTAATAACTGCCACCCCTCCTGCTATAGCCCTAGACACATAGTTGCAAGTATTGGCAACTGCCCCATGAATCAACTGTACATCACGATGTAAAACAGGTGATTCAGTGATATTGCCTTTTAGTACCGCTGCAATAGAAATAGCGCCCGTTATTGGCGTATTTAAACGCACAGGCTGATCAACCGATACCAGTTGCGTACTTGCGTCAGGAAGGGTTAATAAAAACTCGCAACCGGTATTACTAGATGGGTTTTCGATAGTCGCCTTAACCATTAGATCAGTAGCACCCATGACATTAACGCTACCCAGCGCTATTGCTTGAGTCGCCGCTGAATAATTTGCACGGATTAATCTAAAAGCTAAGTCTTTATCTTGACTTGCTGTCCAGGTAGTCCCATCGGATGAAGCCAGCAGAACACCCACTTGATAAGGCTGTGAAGTGACCCATTGCCCAGTGGTTGGGTCCAACTTGCCCAGCTCAGCAATAGAAACAGAAGTAATAGCGTCATTGCACAAAATAACCATTGCATACTCAGTCCCTGAGACTAGCAAACAAGGCGAAGCAAAGTTAAAGCGCGTAGAAATACCACCTATATTAATAGCTGAAGGATCAAGCCTTACACTTGCTAAAATAGCTTGCGCGGGCAATCCACCGCTGGTTTCACGCAGTTGCAACTCAACAGCGGACGTTGATTTAGCTGTAAACCAAAGATCAATGCCTTTAATTTGCTGGGTATTGTCAATCGTTAGTGTTTGAGCCAATGGGTTAGTATGATTCCCTGCGCTAAACGAGTGTGTAGCGGTCGTAATAACGTGCTGAGTCTCTATAACACCAGAGCCCTGACCGATAAAAGAGGCCTCGCCATAGCTACCGCTACTACCTGTAAAAGTAATTTTTTTAATGCCTGACGGTATGCCAGATGGGATAGTAAACTGGCCCGCTACCGTGCCCACACTATTTGCTTGTAAGTTCATATTTATATCCTAGGGTAATAGCGGAGTGACATCGATGCTGTCAAAAGTGATATTAACAAGCTGCTCATTAGGGTTAAATCCCGTCAAGACAAACTCAATATTAATCTGACGCAAATCACTAATGACTAATGACTGTAGAGCTAATAAATTACTAGCGGCTACATAGTTAGTCGTGGCGGTTGTAATGGCTTGGGTTATAGCGCTAGACCATGCTGTTTGCACATCTGACCAGCGATCAATAGAAGGCAACAAGACAACCAAAGCAGGGAGTGGGCTAAAGGCCAAATAAGGGTTAATCAACGTGGCGCTAGTTTTAGCTAATTGCTGTACTGATGACGCTTCGGTAATAGGCAAAAATGAAACGGAGTCTGCACCGCGACTATCTGCTTTGTCTACTGTCGCTAATACTGACAGCGTCAATACACCATTATAAATAGCTGCTGTTTGAGCAATACCTTGATCTCGCTGTGAATCATCCAGAAAGGGGTCGGTAAATAAGCCCTTTTTAGCGCCAGATTCTCTAGTGTGGATGTCTGAAACTAGCTGCTGCTGTGCAACCAAGCCTAATATGTAATCTAATCTGCCATTAATACCGGCCAGATCCTGCATAGGCACAACCCGAATACCGTCACCAACAACGCTTCTAGTACTATCCCACGTTTGAGTAACAACAGCTAAAGGCAAGGTGCCATCAGGCAAAGTAGGCAAGCTTGGATTCCAATTTGCAGAAACACCTTTAATATAAGTAATCACGCCTTGATCTGTGACACAAATACGATCAAGGCGCAGTAATGCTTGGTTATAACTAACTAAGATCAATGAGCCAATGACCGCATTGGCAATTGTAAAGCCTGTTGAATCTATAGCAGTAGGCGTTACAGCTGTAATATACTGATAAGTGACCGAATAAGTAGAGCCTGTAGCGACTTCTGCACCAGCTAATGACCAGTCAATTTTCCCCGCTGTTAGCTTGTAGTCAGTCCCTTGCACATAGGTAGTATCGCCTTGCACAACGGATAATATGGATAGCACTGATGAATCAATAATTTGATCAGATACGCCTGAAAAAGCACCGTGAGTTAGCGTGGCTGTTTTTTGCGCAGTGATACGCACTTGGGTAACATTGGCGACCGGATAAAGATCAAGATTAACTCGCTGACTTCCCACCGCAGTAGAAGCATGTGGCTCTGAATCTATAAATCTAAAATCAGGCGCTGGGACAACTAACAAGCGTGTTGCTGTAGCAAACTCAACACTATAGCCTCTAACCCTAGTCTTGCCTTCTGATACCGAATAAGACTGTCTACCATCACTCATGTCAGCTAATTTTGAACAGATTAAGCCGCTAACCACATAAGAGCCGCCGGATGAATCTCTGTCATAAAGAGCAATCGCTTGGGTAACGCTATCTAAGTTAGGCGGTGCAGCCTTGGCATTTAAAAGGCCATTTATAACGGTATAGATAGGATAAAATTGCGCATCTGCACGCTCCCCTGCAAAGCCCCAGACCAATTCAACTTTTAAGCGCGATGCTCCGGCTTGCTGATAGTTGCGAGTTCCTGCAGCAGGATCAAGTAAATTAGGATCTTGAAGCGCAGTAATCACTGTCTTAACAAGATAGACGCCCACGGCAATCGTGGTATTTACATCGATAACAAAGTTACGGGGCACAACGCCTCTAACAGCGCCACTGGCATAAATAGCGCCAGATTCTGCATTAACTACACCTGTCGTAGCGTTAACAATTAATTGTGCATCACGAATAATGTCACCATCTTTAAAAATGGCACTCGAAATATTAAGCAAGCGCGTACTGGCATACTCTTGAATTTCATTTAACTCTGATGACTGCAGGCCTGCACCAGCAACAAATAAACTTTTTTCATACAGCAAGGCTGGATCGGTGCGGTCATAATAACCATAGGGCATAGTAGGCATTTTTTGTCCTTTAAATAGTTAAGACAAACTCAAAAGACTGTCGAGAGTTCGGTGATCGTTGAATGGATTCAAGCAAATTTTCAAGTGCGAGCAATGTGCCTGGGCTGACTAAGTTAGCAGCAACAAAGTATTTTTGACCGATAGGCAAGCTAGGATCAGTGACCGTGCCAACAAAAATAGCTAGCTCACGAATAATGGCGGCAGAGGCGTCTGTAAAGTCAAAATTAAAACGCATATACAAATTAGGCGTAGGCGTTAGCGATAAGGAAAACTGCTTGCTAATGCTATTGCCCTGCGAATCATTAAAAACAGGCACAATAATGTCGCCCGCTGTATCAGGATTAACATATTGAATGCTAGTCGCTATACGCCTACCTAATTCACTAACCAAGCCCGCTGCATTAACATTCTCAGCAACATGTGCAGTATCCCAACTTGGGCTACCAGAACCCCAAGCAAAATGTATAGGCTGGGCGGCAATTGATTCTGCAATTGCTGTACGTCCAGATGTTGTCAAAATAGCCACTAGAGACTCTCCGTTGTAGATTTTATGCAAATGCGGCTGTAGGCATAACTTGCCCACAGCCTAGAATCCCATGAGCCAGACCATAAATAAATCTCAGTGTCTGGCGTTGGGTTAAGTTCTAAATAACTTATTGTCACGACCGATTTTGAGATACAAAAACCGCTCTTAATTGCAGAGATCCATGCGCTACCATCCCATGATCCTGACCAGTGTCTAACCAATGCATTAACGCTAGATTTAATTGCTGAGTTTTCAATAGTCGCCCAAGTGTTGTCGCCATAATAGCCCCAGCCGTCGACACACCACACTTCACTTACTGTATTATTATAGATACTGGCAGATAGAGCCCTGTTATTAGAGATACTGGCAGATAGAGCCCTGTTGTCGCAGTAAGTAAGTCCTAACGATGGTCTGGGTGCTTCTGCACCGATAACATAATCAGGCCAATAAACATCTTCTTCAGCGACTTCCCTGCAGCCATTATCGAAATCTGAAAGGGTAAAATCATCTAGCATCGGCGTGTTTTTGCTAGTCACTGTCTTCATCGTGGTGCGACAGCGCAAGTCACCTAGCTTTTCGTCCATGTCGGACAGTACAAGATCGGCACGGACAAATAATCTTTTTTGATTTAACTGTAAAGGCGCTTCAGGAATAGGTGTAGGAATACCTGGGTATAATTGATTCCATACCTTAGAATCCCAGCCATTATTTGCTGCGACAGACTTTTCCCACAACTTACTATCCCACGGGCCCGCCCAATTATAAGGAGTAACAACTTGGTTTTGTGCATTAGCCCAGCTAAAGGGTAGTAACTTATAAAGCCCCATCGCATATATATCGTAAATAGAAATACGATAGTTATTAACGATAGGATCGCCTAGCTTATAGTCATCTAAATTTGTCTTATCAGCATAGATAGCGCCAGAAAATACATGCTCCGTCTGAGCAATGCCAAGGCCCTTTATTCCGGCTTGGTTGCCGCGCGTATCGGGTATAAATTCGGGTGGTAGTTGAAAGACAGCCGCAGGACGTAGCTTTTCAAATAAGGCAGTAACACCACTCCAGTTGATGTTTTGTTGTGCGCGAAGTTGCGGCCTAAAGACATAAGGCGACCACATATCACCATCATAGGTATGTTGATTATCTAATGAGGATTCAGAGAGAAAAAATAAGTCTTGCCACGGCTCATAAATATCAATTTTAGAGCCAAAAATTGCTTTAGCGGCGTTAATAAGCGCGTATTTGTTTGACTTAGGGCGCAGGGTGTCAACAATAATACGCTGACTGTAAGCGGAATCCGCCTCACCTATCTGTCTGGGGTCTGCAAAATACTGGCCCCAAATGTCCAGCATTTCACCCGTCGCGCTATTAATATAAAGATCAGCAATCGCTTCATCTATATTATTGTCAGCCGCATCGAGCTCCACGGCATAGGCATCCATGATCGCCCATAGCGTTGAGGTAAATATAGACAGCAAGTCGCCATTAGATTCAGATTCTAAGCCTGAGCCATCAATTAATGTGCCCGCGCTAAGATGCTGTACATCAGCATTAAAATACTTAACTTCAATCGTGGTTTTTGCAAGCGCTTTAGCAAGATCGCCTATTGTTCCTGTTAGCGGAAAGTCTGTTACTAAGCCATTATCCTCAGTGATCGTCAGCTTTCCATTAGCAATAAGCCACGATAGCGCACCATTACTACCTAAGCGTAAGGCCGCTTCTTGATCAGGCGCTGGATCAAGGCCGCTGTATAAGTTGCCAATCAGCCTTTCGCGGGTCGCTAACATTAAGCTACCCCTTCAACCACTTGCAGATTACCCATAATTAGGGCGATATTGAAGGGGCAGGTTATATTTTCTAAGAGGTTATTTCTTACAGCCTTTACGCCTGCAACACTCAGCACGGCATTATCAAGATTCTCAACAAACAGCACAAAACTAGGCTCTACAGACGTTATCTGATAAGACAGACTGTTTAAGATATTATTTTTTACGGTGTTATCTAGCGCCACACCAGCAAACATCTCAACAGTAAAAATGGCATCAATCGATTGCTCTTGCATGGAAAAAACACGCACACGAATACCTACAGGCCGATAACCAGCCACAAAGGTTTGATTAATCTCATCCCAATAGCCATCTACTAACTTCTGAGCATCGACAACTAGATCAGTAGACGCTAGCCCATTAGCGCCATAGATAAAAACATCCATCGTACCTGGCACTTCTAAGAAGCCGGCACGACTGACATAATCAACAAGAATGCCGTTAGCATCGAACACTTGCGCCATACGCGCACCATATTCAACCGCACCATTTGTGCCCCTGGCTAAGGTTGTAATAAATTGCGAGAACCTGGCTTTTCTTTCAGTCTCAGTTTCACCATCGCTACCGGAGGTAATGGCGTTACCAATAACAATAGAACCTATAGGAAAATCATAGTTTTTAGTCGCATTTATATCGCCATAAGCCGCATTACCGACCGAACCTACCTGAGAGCATTCAACTAACACATTGATCGTTAATAGGCCGATAGAAACGGGAACAGCTTGAACAGAAAGTGAGGTTATATTATTGGATGAATTAACAAATATAGTGCCGGCAGGAATAGTAAACGCTTCAACGACAGGCCCGCCAAAGTTAATAGTAACTAAGCCACGCGCAGCCGTAGACTGTATCAGTGCAAACTCAAAGCCTAAATAAATGGCCGTTGGGATCGCTTCAAGAATCCCATAAAACATACGCTGATAGAACTGTTCAACCTCAATCGCTGATGATTCAAGTATAGTTCTAGCAACCGAACCCACATTGAAATCGGTTATTTTTGTTTGCGTTGCCTTAGCGCGGTTTATCATACCGGCGCTAATAGATACCATGTCTTTTAGCTGAAACATTTATACCACCAGTAATAAATCTAAGGGTTTTCCAGAAATAGGGATAACTGTAGCGACAACATTAATCACATCGCCCACTACTGTTGCTGTACATGAAGAGACGTAGTTAACACGGACATCTTCAATAAGGGCTGACTTCACATAAAACGCGGCTAATTGACCAGCAATAGGGCCATTCATAGCGCCCATAACGGAGCGCACATAACAACCAAAATCAGGATGAAACCCCAGCTCTTTTTTATCCACATCAACATGCAGCGTTAAGGCTTGATGTAAATTAGCAAGTCCGCTAACAACCGCTAAATCGCCATTAACCACGGTCAATTTCTTTTTTGCTGCTGAAATGTCGATACTAAAAACAGCCGCCGAATCTGAACTGGCATCAATATAAGACGAAGACGAAGGGATCTTAATAGCGTCGCCATAGGCCAATATGCCATTACTCGCAATGTCTGCAATATAAGGCGGCTTAAGCTCATTAATAATGACCAGTGTTACCCAGCTAGAAGCATCCCCTAATTCACGTAAGGCTATACTTCTAAGATCATCGCCATAATCAATAGTGGCATAGCGAATGTTTGGAGCGACTACTAAGTTCATTTAATGACAATATTGCCAACAGCTTTTATATCACTGGCAAGTTGGGTCATAGGCGAAGGATTGAGCACAGGATCAAGATTGACAAGGCGGCCCAATGCAGGAGCAGACGCAGAAGGCATCTCAAAGGCGGTTGTCTTTAATGGAAATAAAACAGGAAAGGGGTTTTCAGTTGCATATTTAGAGATAGGCGAGCCACCAGCTGTTGATGAACAGTTTGATGCTCCATATAGACTGTTATAATTAGGCAGAAACTTTCCAGACGCAAAGACATTAGTCAATATACAAAAAGCATTTTCTAAGGCCGCTGTTAGCAGCTGAAATTTAGACATGATTACTTGCGGAAGACTCATGACCGATCTAACCATAGAAGTCACGTTAGCCATTGCTCTAGTAAGGCTGCCCACAATGCCTAGTAAGCCAGACGTTACGGAATTAACAATATTCATACCCGCCGCAATAACCCTCTGAACAGCCCCAAGCGCTTTAGCAGTAAGATTAAGTAACTTGTCGAACACGCCTTTTATTTCGCCCAGCACAGATGATATGCCGGAAGTAATTGCATTAGATATCTCGTCAATAGAATTAAGAAAAGAATCTAAAGCGTCTTCCATAGTCTTGCTCATAGAGCCAGGTGACGCCTTAGCCACCGCTTTCATCGTTGCAGCCACATCATCAGATAGCCAGGTTAAATTAATCTGATACTGGGAAAGTAGCGGCCTTGATTTATTCCTACGCAACACAAAATTTTGCGGGGCAACAACGTAAATAAATCCATCCAAATAATCTGCAAAAATCAATTTAACTTTGTCGGGATCGCGAGCAATAGCAAGTGCTTGTGCACGCTGGCTGTGCCATTGCGAAAAAATAAGATCATGCAAGGCTTGAAAGGCTTTAAGGCCATCGGGAAGATCGCCAGAGCCCCAGCCCGTTGTTCCTGAAAGCTGGATAGTCGGAATGCCACGCCCAAAGTTATCAGCCCAAGCGCCACCCAAGGTCTGGGTAGTCGTTAAGCGCGATAGATCGGTGCGCGTTAAGTCTTCTGGCCGAATAACCAGCTTCATTTCAATAGGCGCAGTTTCCATAGCCATATTATGAAGAATAAAGCTGATCGGGCGGTCTGAGGATTTCTGGAGTGGCGTAGTCATAGGGAAAACTATGCTGTCACGACCAAAATAAATCAATTAGTTAAGAAATTACTATTCTCATCATAGGTGTTGGGAATATTGGCAACATAGGCGCGGCGCTGTTAATATGTACAACATTAAACAACAAATTTAGAATGGCCGGAAGTGAGTTAAAATAAATTACGTTGATGTATTAAATGAGTAGATCATGTAAATTGACTATTTGTGTTTGTGTCGATATCACTAGGCTTTAAAATTAAAGTAATTCAGAGCGGTCAACCAAGCTTTAATGTTTGTTGTTGATTGTTATTACATCAAAAAATCGAATGAGTAATATGCAAGCACTACATACCATTGATGAGCGGCGCAAGAAGATAGCCGGTGCGACTACGGCAAAAAGAAAATCCGAACTTGGCCAATTCATGACTCCTACGATTATCGCCAGATTTATGTCTTCGATGTTCGCACCATTAACAGGAAAAAAAATTAGGCTTATTGATGCTGGCGCCGGCATTGGCTCATTAACGGCAGCCTTTGTCGAACGAACTGCTATAGATCATGCCGTTTCTCTACAATGTGATGCTTGGGAAATTGACCCATATCTTCATGAAGATCTAAGAATAACGCTGAAATCTTGCAAAGCTCTTATGGCCATATCAGGCGTAGACTACAAAGACATAATAAAAAAAGAAGACTTCATCACTGTATTTTCTGATATTTTTTCAGTCGAAAAATTGAGAAGCCATACTCATGCTATTTTGAATCCACCTTACAAAAAAATAAATTCAGATTCAGCTCATCGTATGGCGTTACGTTCAATGGGTATTGAAACAAGTAACTTATACGCAGCTTTTGTAGCACTTGCATTAAAGTCATTAGAAGTTGGCGGAGAGATTGTAGCGATCACACCTCGGAGTTTTTGTAATGGGCCATATTTTCGACAATTTCGCGAATATATTTTTCACACCGCAGCGCTTACGAAAGTCCATATTTTCGAATCACGAACACAAGCATTTAAGGGTGATGAAGTACTTCAAGAAAATGTTATTTTTCATCTTGTCAAAGGTCAAAAACAAGGGGAAGTAATCATTACTTCGAGCGCCGATGCTACATTTTCAGATCTAAAAAGCCGAACTGTTCCATTCACAGAGATCGTCGCTTCTACTGATAAAAATATGGTTATCAATTTGGTAGCAGAAGACGACACGAAAAGTATGGCTGAGGGTATGCGCACATATACCCAAACTTTAGAAGAATTAGGCTTGCGTGTCTCGACCGGCCCGGTTGTTGATTTTCGTCTTCGGGAGCACTTGCGTCCAGATATGGAAGACGATTGTGCACCACTCATTTATCCTCATCATTTTGAAAATGGATTTATCGCACACCCTAAGCAGGGAGCGAAAAAACCTAATGCAATAAAGATTAATACGGATACCGGAAAATGGCTTATGCCTTCAGGTAATTATACGATTGTTCGACGATTATCTTCAAAAGAGGAAAAGCGACGTATTGTTCCTGCTGTATTTAATCCGACAATTGTACCCGGTGAAAAAATTGGCTTTGAAAACCATTTAAATGTATTCCATTCTGGAAAAAAAGGCTTGCCACCTGAAATTGCCAAGGGTTTGGCAATTTATCTTGGATCAACTTTTGTTGATCAATGGTTAAGACGATTTTCAGGACATACACAAGTAAACGCAAGTGATCTTCGATCTTTACGCTATCCAAGTATGAAAACGCTTGAAACATGGGGGAAAACTGTCGGAAATAATTTACCTAATCAAGAATTAATCGACTTAATAGTAAAGGTATAAATGAACAAAATTGATGAAGCAATAAGCATAATTATAGACCTAGGTTTTCCAAGGGCACAACAAAACGAAAGATCGGCATTAAGTCTTTTAGCACTTATTCAGCTTCAAGAAAAAGGATCATGGCAATATCTTAAAAATCCACTTATCGGAGTACGTGCAATTCTTGATTTTTGCCGTAATGATTACGAAAAACCTTATGCTGAAAACTCCCGAGAAAGCTTTCGTAAGAGCACACTACACCAGTTTGTTGCCGCAGGCTTCGCTCTTCAAAATCCAGACGATTTATTTCGTTCGCCGAACAGTCCAAAGTGGTGCTATCAAATAGGGCCAGAGGCTAAGGTTTTACTTGAAACCTTTGGAACACAGGCGTGGGAATCTTCACTTAGTATTTACCTGAAATCTATAGTGTCGCTTGCAGAAACATATCAAATGAACCGTGATATTAGTCGCACGCCTTGTCTCTTGCCTAATGGTGAAACATTCCAGCTTTCGCCAGGAGGGCACAGTAAATTGATTATGGACATCATACAAGAATTTGGGCCACGATTTGCACCAGGAAGCCGAGTTCTTTATGTTGGTGATACGGGCGACAAGAGTGTCATATTCGATGAGGTAACGCTTGCAGAACTTGGAATTGTGCTGCATAGAAGGGGTAAGTTACCTGATGTAATCTTGTATCAAGAAGATAAAAAATGGTTGTTTCTTTGCGAGTCGGTTACAAGTGTTGGACCAGTTGACGGTAAACGACATGCTGAACTACAGACGCTTTTTTCAAAATCAAAAACTGGACTTGTTTTTGTTTCAGCATTTCCAAATCGGGCTTTGATGTCCCGTTTCTTATCTGATTTAGCGTGGGAATGCGAAGCGTGGTGCGCGGATGCCCCAGATCACCTAATTCATTTAAATGGTGATAGATTTTTAGGTCCGCATAATAATTAAAAATGAAACGGCAAAGATTAATCGCAAGATGTTCAATTTTGCATTTACTGTAAATTTTAAAATTGAACTAAGCACCACTAGATTAGATGTTTACCTGCATCTGCAGGAGTTAAAAATAACTCTTAAACCGGAGGACTAGTATTGCCACCTTGAGGGTCTGGGTGCGTATGATGTATTAAGCTAATGCTGCCAGCAACGATGTCAGCATCAGAGGTAATGCCGCCGGTAATATGCATAGAACTTGTTGTTTCAATAGCGGCTGCTTTTATGGCCATACTTCCCTGTGCTGTAGATGATATGCCGCCTTGTGCCGATATAGACAAGCTTCCTTTAGCTGCAAGGGATATATTACCCTCTGACGCCATTGAGATGTTGCCCTTTGAGGTGATCGATGTATTACCGATATTAGTCACTACAATATTACCAGCAGGATCAATATCAATGGCTGCCGCACCACCCGCCTGTTCAATATGAATATGCACGGCATTACCGGTATTACGCTTTATTTTCCACAAGCTGTCATAGTCTTTGCCGGTTAAGTCTTCATGTTGAGGCGTTACGCCCATACGAATAAAAGCACCGGAGGGATGGGCAAGCTCGGTATTGCCAGCACCATCAATCGAGTAATAAACATCAGAGGCATGACGGTAGATCTTGCGATTACGGTCAGCAAATAAGCACTCTGTGGCTTCTGGAAATAAAAATCCCATGACAATAGGGAAGCTATTTAAAAAGCCCACTACGGCAATAATATCCCTAGTCTTACTACGGCCAGAGCCATAGCCAATATTATCAGGCCTTGATAGGTCGGCATTGCCAAAGTCAGTGCCTGCGGTATTAACCATACACTTAACTCCTGCAACACGCCTACCATCATCCATAAACTCAATATCAACTGAATTAGACTCAGGATGAATCTGTACCACTCTTGCTAGCGACAGCATTAAACCCCCTTTCCATCAATTTCTAGTCGATAAACAAACTGATCATTTTGTGAGCGATCAATAAAGTTAGTACCCCGCTCTACTGTGAGTGTTGAATAAAAACCCTGAAAAGGCACAAACTCATGCTCTACTTTAGTCACGTAATAACTGGAATACATATTGACCCCCCGATTTACAATTAACTGCATCCCTGCTTTTATGCGCTCATTGCCTCTAACGCGCAGCGAACCACTCTCAAATATCACATTGTCTTTGTTAATAGAGGACAATATTTGTCGTCTACTGACAATCCAGCCAGCCATAGTGTCAGAATCTACTTTAGCTTGACTGGTTTTTTTTGCATCAGACCATGAATAAGATGGCGGCCCTAGCATGATGGACACCTCCATTTTTCTCACGCCGTAATACTTGTCGATAGCATTTAAGTAGTTAAAGAAAATAAATGATTCCAGCGGCCCAGTGCTAGCCGCTAGCTTTTGATCTTCATTGCTAATCAATGACCAAGGCGTACATTGCACCCAATAATAATTAGCTACCCCAGCATCAGTTCTTGAGATATTAATAGCCACGATATCTTTAGAGCTAATGCTGATCGAGTCTGGAGCATGGCCTTGTATCGGATTACCCTTTACATCTAAAAAAGGTGCAGGGCGTACCGTCAAAGAAATGCCGTCCTCGGTATCTTCAATAAACAACTCATTGAATGCGCCTATATCTAGCACAGAGACTAATAACTGATACAACGAGACATTACAGATACTAGAGACTGTCGCAGGCGCTACAGAGCCCTCTATAGTGACATTAGGGGTAATGACATTGACAATAGATGCGCCAATGCCTTTGGTCATTTTAGCTAAATAAGGATTGATAATGCCATTGAGCACATCGGCAACAAACTCAATAGCGGGCTTAATCTTTGCTCTGATGTCATATTTTTGGAAAAAGGCAAACTCGCTTAAAATATTGCCGCCAACGGGTGTGATTAAAAGTGCGGGGATCATGTAAAATACTTTTATTTTTACATAATCCATGAACACAAACGAAAATCAACTATTTATTAGCCGCCTGAAT
>Ga0214187_1000091_pt1 | contig 24868 bp, 27 predicted proteins | sample TroBogEpilimnion_4_FD_153025 | JGI IMG/M metagenome (GOLD analysis project Ga0214187, IMG submission 153025) | Freshwater microbial communities from Trout Bog Lake, WI - 24JUN2008 epilimnion | ecosystem: Environmental > Aquatic > Freshwater > Lake > Epilimnion/Euphotic zone | place: Trout Bog...
AAAGATGAAAACATCGCAGTAAGCATTAAACATTAACTTGTTGAAAAATATAGCCATAAAAATAATACAAAAGTATAAATGGGGGGTGCGGAATGTCGGCTAGTAACTATAGCTCATTATTTTTAAATTAGTGACTAAGGCACTTAGGAACGAGCATAAAATAACTTCGGCAACTATGATTTTAAAATCTCCCCCCGTCCCCCTCTACAAAGGGGGGCGTTGGATACTACTTGACTACATTATTTCGTGCTCATTCCTTACCACAATTTAAATGATTGAGACCAAAAATAGGACAATTTTTAACATGACTAAGCTCTATATAGCATTGCAACAAGACAGTGAGCGCATTAAAGCTATTGCAGACAGTTATCATGCTCAAAATATCCGGGTCTTTGGTTCGGTTGCCCGTGGTGAAGAGCGTAGCGATAGTGACATTGATTTTTTAGTTGATTTTTTACCTGGCTCGACTTTACTAGATCAAGTTGGTTTTATGAATGCTCTTTCGGCTTTACTAGGTCGTAAAGTTGACGTGGTTAGTGAACGGGCACTTAATAAATATTTACGGCAAAGCGTCTTACAAGAAGCGATATCGTTATGAAGGATCGATTGATCTTTATTGCAGCGGCATTGGAAAGCATCGAGTTGATTGAGTCGTACACTGAAGGTTACGACTTGACTAGATTTTTAAATGATAGAAAAACTCAGGATGCCGTTGTTCGCAATCTTGAAATGCGGCCAAGCCCTTAAAGATTTCGGTGTTGATGCTTTGCTGGCAATACATCCAGATATGCCATGGCGCGAGATTGCAGGCATGGGTAATGTATTGGCGCATGAATATTTAGGTGTAGATCCAGTTATGATTTGGGACACCATTCAATCTCATTTAAATGAACTTCAGCAAGTCCTTGAAGAAATTATGCGATAACTCGGCTACCAACTTTAGACGGGACAAAACGGTAATGAAAGCCTCAAATTATCGTCGCCACGCTCTGCGCCACTGCCATTAAGTTAAGTATTTGTAGGGGCGAATTTATTCGCCCAGTAACCCAATGATCAAGGATACTGGGCGAATAAATTCGCCCCTACAGATGAGCCGTTTTTCCACTAATCCTTAACTGTGGGTAGTGAGGCTTTGCGCTCTGGGTGGGAACGATGACTATTCACACTGTCCTGTTTTAAGTTGGTAGCCGATAACTCTGAAGGAACTTTGATTACTACTGTCATTAGTCCAGAAAAATATAACGGCCGGTTATATCGTTATTAAGTAAATGGTTCTTCTTTTTCTAACCCTAAAATAAACGCCCGTGCTGACTGGCATAGCCAATAAACCATTGCCGAGTCTTACCACCAGCATATATGATTTTGAAAATTGATAGTTACACAGAATTATATACCTTCGTTTTATGTACTACCTAAATAAGGTCTTATATCAGTTTTTATGGATAAACTAGGCTAATCATCAGTGTAAATCTGTTATAATTGCGCAATTTAGCATTTCGAGATGGCAATCCTTGCCATAAGTGCAAAAGCAATAACGCCTTAACCACCTCATTATTCAGTTGAAACATCGTGGATTTAAAACATATCAGAAACTTCTCCATTATCGCGCATATCGATCATGGTAAATCAACACTTGCAGATCGATTTATTCAAATCTGTGGCGGCTTAAGTGCTAGAGAAATGTCAGCACAAGTTCTTGATACTATGGATATTGAGAAAGAACGCGGCATTACCATTAAAGCCCAAAGTGTGACCTTAGACTTTAAAGCGAAAGATGGTGAAACCTACCAGCTTAATTTTATTGATACGCCAGGACATGTTGACTTTTCTTATGAAGTTTCTAGGTCTTTAGCTGCTTGCGAAGGTGCTTTGTTAGTCGTTGATGCCGCGCAAGGTGTAGAGGCGCAAAGTGTGGCTAACTGCTATACCGCTATAGAACAAGGGCTTGAAGTAGTACCGGTGCTCAATAAAATTGATTTACCCTCTGCCGAACCTGAGCGCGTATTGGCTGAAATTGAAGAAGTCATTGGTATTCCAGCAGATGAAGCCTTAATGATTAGTGCTAAAACCGGTGTGGGTGTACAGGATGTACTTGAACAATTGGTGATTAAAGTGCCGCCACCACAAGGGGATATAGACGGTCCTTTGCAAGCATTGATTATTGATTCGTGGTTTGACAGTTATCTGGGCGTGGTCTCATTAGTCAGGATTATGCACGGCAGTATCCGCAGAAAACAGAAGATTACCATCATGTCCACCGGCAAGTCGTTCATTGCTGAAAAAGTCGGCGTTTTTACGCCTAAACGCTTAGAAAAAGATATTTTAAATACTGGCGAAGTCGGTTATGTGGTCGCTGGCATTAAAGATATTTTCGGTGCGCCAGTAGGAGACACCATTACCTGGACGGATAAACCTGCAACAGAACAGCTGACTGGCTTCCAACGGGTGCAGCCTCGCGTTTTTGCAGGCTTATATCCAGTGAGTTCAGATGATTACGAAGATTTAAGAGAATCGCTTAATAAATTAAACCTTAATGATGCGGCCTTACAATTTGAGCCAGAAACATCTCAGGCTTTAGGTTTCGGTTTTCGTTGCGGCTTTCTAGGCATGTTGCATATGGAAATTGTGCAAGAGCGTTTAGAAAGAGAATATAACGTCGATTTAATTACCACAGCGCCTACCGTAGTCTATGAGGTTGTTACTCAAACCGACCAGATTTTAATGATTGATAATCCTGCAAAACTACCTGATGGCGGTATTGTTAAAGAAATTCGAGAACCTATCATACGTGCCAATATTCTAGTGCCACAGATTTATTTGGGTGCGGTTATTTCCTTGTGTATCGAAAAGCGCGGTGTGCAAAAAGATATGCAGTATGTAGGTAGACAAGTGTCTTTGCATTATGAAATGCCTTTAAGTGAAGTGGTATTAGATTTCTTTGATCGATTAAAGTCAGTGAGTCGCGGCTTTGCTTCCTTTGATTATGAGTTTTTGCGTTTTCAGCCAGCCGACTTAGTGAAATTGGATGTACTGATTAATGCCGAGAAAGTCGATGCCTTATCTATTATTGTCCATAAAGATCTAAGCAGTAATCGCGGGCGTGATCTAGTCGAAAAAATGAAAGATCTGATTCCAAGGCAAATGTATGAAGTGGCCATACAAGCGGCTATCGGTTCTAAAGTGATTGCTAGATCTACGGTTAAAGCCATGCGTAAGAATGTTATTGCCAAATGTTACGGTGGTGACATCAGTCGTAAGAAAAAGTTATTAGAAAAACAAAAAGCCGGTAAAAAACGCATGAAACAAGTAGGGAATATTGAAATTCCTCAAGAAGCTTTCTTGGCTGTTTTACAACTTAATAAAGATTAAATGTCAGGCGAAAGCTAAAAGGCGAAAGGCCAAAAGATCTGCGAATCTTCGTAGTCCAACCTTTCGCCTTTAGCCTTTCACCCTTAGCCTTTCGTCTTAAACCTTTCACCTGAATTTAATATTATGAATTTTGATTTTTCGTTTTATTTGTTATTAGCGACTGTAATCACTGGGATTGTCTGGGGCAGTTATTTGTTATTTCTTAAATCGCAAGGCCAGATCTTCGATGAGAAAAATGAACCTATATTAGTTGAATATGCACGTTCATTTTTTCCGATCGTATTGATAGTGTTGATGTTAAGATCATTTATCGCAGAGCCTTTTCGTATTCCTTCCGGTTCGATGATGCCAACCTTGTTAGTCGGTGATTTTATTCTCGTTAATAAATTTACTTACGGCATCAGATTGCCGGTCATCAATAAAAAAATAATAGCCATGAATGAACCGCAGCGCGGTGATATTGTGGTGTTTCGATTCCCTAAAGAACCGTCCATTGATTATATTAAACGTATCATCGGTTTGCCCGGTGATAAGGTGGTTTATAAAAATAAACAACTGACGGTCAATGATGAGCCTGTTAAAGAAGTGTCTATGGGGCGTTATCAAGGGGTAGGTCAGGGTGAAGATATGACCGGCGCAGAAGAATTTATTGAAGATTTAACGGGCGTTGAACACAGTATTTTGATTAGAAATGGCGTCCCTAGTGTCGAGTTTACTCATGTTGTTCCAGAAGGCAGTTATTTTGTGATGGGCGATAACAGAGATAACAGTAATGATAGTCGTTACTGGGGTTATGTACCCGAGGCCAATTTAGTGGGTAAAGCCTTCTTTATTTGGATGAGTTGGGATTGGCAAGATAAAGGCATCGGTTTTAGTCGTATCGCCACTGTATTAAAGTGAACATAAAAACGACCACGGTCCTTGCTATTAAGTATGATGAAGTTAACTAATACCTATCCAAGCGGGACGGGGTTTGCAACCCCGTTCTTAATGTTTAAGATTTCGAAAGTTATTGAAGCATTCAAACGTTTCGGTCGGGGTTATAAACCCCGACCGGCATCGTTGTAAACCCCGACCGGCATCGGTGGAAAGGATATATTGCTGGGATTTTGCTATCGTAAATCCCAGCATTTAGAACTACACAAGTTATTCTCCTTGCAGTGCGGACGTGCGAAGATGATTACCTGTATAGATTAAGATGCGCTTCACTCTCGTTCAGTACATTTTATAGGGGGGGGCGAGTTAACTAATAGCTATTAATGTAAATTTTGGAGATTTCAATGAGTTTGTCGTTTAAAAATCAACAAGGATTAGCGTTTATCCCTTTAGTTTTTACCCTAACACTGTTGTTTATTGTCATTTCCTTAACCGCTAAAATTGTGCCTGTTTACCTTAATCATAACAAAGTAGTGGCCATGCTAGAGCAACTTAAACAAGAGACGGCTAGTGAAAAAAAAACAGAGTCTGACATTAAAAGTAGCTTAACTAAACGCATCAATATTAATAATATAGATGATATTGCTCAAGATGACATTACCCTTAATAAACAAGGAAATGCTTTTAAAGTGTTTATTAACTATGAAGTGGTCAAGAAAGTTTTCGGCAATATGAGTGTGTTAATGGAATTTAATGATGAGATTGAGGTAGGGGTAGAGTGATAAAAAAGCCCAATGAGTTGTGTAAAAAATTGGGGTTAAGCTTTAATGATCCTAATATGTTCACGATGGCATTAACGCATCGTAGCGCAAGCTCGAATAATAATGAACGCTTAGAGTTTCTAGGCGATTCTATTTTAGGGTTTGTCATCGCTCAAAAATTATTTGAGTTATTTCCAGAAGCACCCGAAGGTGTTTTAAGTCGACTACGAGCCAGCTTAGTTAATCAGCGATCTTTAGCTGAATTAGCCAGAAAACATCACGTCGGTGATTATTTATTGCTAGGTTCAGGTGAATTAAAAAGTGGTGGCTTTCGCCGCGATTCAATTTTATCAGATGCTATGGAAGCCATTATGGGGGCCTTATTTAAAGATCAAGGCATCGCAATGTGTCAGCAATGGATAGAACGGTTATTTGCAGAACAACTAGCCAGCTTGACCTTGGAAAATTGGCAAAAAGATCCAAAAACGCAATTGCAAGAATTAATGCAATCCAAAAAACTGAGCTTGCCAGACTATACCTTGATAACAATGTCAGGATTAGCGCATGAACAAATGTTTAAGGTGAGATGTAGCATTTCTTTAGTTAAAGATGAGTGCGTAGGAACCGGCATCTCCAGAAAACGCGCTGAGCAATCAGCGGCAGAACTTATGCTTCAACTATTAAATAAGGAAAATACATGAATTGTGGTTTTATAGCGCTGATAGGGCGTCCCAATGTCGGTAAGTCAACGCTGATGAATCATTTGCTGAAACAAAAAATCAGCATTACGTCTCGTAAACCGCAAACCACTAGGCATCGTATTCTGGGTATTAATACCACTGAAGCGGGACAAGCCATCTATATGGATACGCCGGGTATGCATAATAGTGAAAAACGTGCCTTAAACCGCTATTTAAACCGAACCGCAGAAACCACCTTATTAGGCGTAGATGTCATCGTTTGGTTAATTGATGGTTTGTCTTGGCATGAATACGACGAAGTCATCTTTAAAAAGCTAGAACAAGCCGGTTTGCCGGTCATATTGGCGGTTAATAAAGTCGATAAGGTTAAAGATAAAGATGCCATTTTAGCCTTTTTTGCCGAAGCCCAGCATCGTTTCCCTTTTGAACATTTAATACCTATTTCGGCCTTAAAAAGAACCAATTTGGATCAGCTAGAAACTTTAATTATGTCGCTATTACCCGAAAGCGATTTAATTTATCCAGAAGATCAAGTCACTGATCGCCCAGAGCGTTTTTTAGCGGCTGAAATCGTTAGAGAAAAGCTAACCAGACGCTTAGGCGATGAACTGCCTTATGCCTTAACCGTAGAAATTGAGCGTTACGAAGAGCTGCCGGGGATTACTAAAATCTATGCCATTATCTGGGTAGAGCGCTTAACCCAGAAAAATATCGTCATTGGTACGCAAGGTGAAATGCTCAAAAAAGTCGGTACCGATGCAAGATACGATATAGAAAAGCTCATTGCTAAAAAAGTCTATTTACAACTGTGGGTTAAAGTTAAAAAAGGCTGGTCAGATAGTGAGCGTGCTTTGCAAAGCTTAGGATTTAATGACGGCTAATGTTGTTCATTTACAGCCGGCTTATATAGTCAGTCAGCGTCAATACAAAGAAACCAGTTTAATTTTAGATGTATTGACGCGAGACTACGGTAGAGTGTCATTGCTGGCTAAAGGCGTTAGAAAAACCAAATCTAAAACAGCCGGCTTATTACAGCCTTTTATTCCTTTAACGCTCTCTTATCTGGGTAAGACCGAGTTAAAAACCCTAACTAACGTTGAGTTAAGGCAGGCTTTTAAGCCTTTACCGGGTATGGCTTTGTATTGCGGTTTTTATATCAACGAGTTAGTAGGCTGCTTTTTACATTGCTACGATCCTCATCCTGAGGTCTTTAGTCATTACCATGACTGTTTAGCGCTATTGATGACAGGCTTAAACATTGAACAAGCCCTACGTACTTTTGAACTTGATCTAATGGATGCGGTAGGTTTTGGGCTGCAATTAGAATATGACTTTAATACAGAACAGCCACTACAGCCCTTAGCGCATTATCACTTTACAGTAGAACAAGGCCCTATAGCCGCTGTAGAGGGGCGATTTACTGGCAAGACTTTACTCGCCATCAAACAACGAAACTTCACTGAGCCACAGGTATTGATAGACGCCAAAATATTGATGCGCACGGTTATTGACGTGTCTTTGCAAGGTAAGCCTTTAAAAAGCCGAGCCGTTATTCATAACATTATTAATTACTTATAAACATGGAAAAAACGCATATTTTATTGGGCGTCAATATCGATCACGTTGCCACATTAAGACAAGCCAGAGGCACCTTATATCCAGAGCCCATACAAGCCGCTTTGGTCGCAGAGCAGGCCGGTGCGGATGGCATTACTGCACATTTACGGGAAGATAGGCGGCATATTCAAGATAGAGATATTATTTTATTAAAAGAATTAATTCATACTCGATTGAACATGGAAATGGGCGTAACCGATGAAATGGTGGCCATTGCCCTAAAAATCCAACCTTATGCTTGTTGCTTGGTGCCTGAAAAACGCGAAGAATTAACCACAGAAGGGGGCTTGGATGTTGCGGGTAATCTAAAGCGTATGCAATGGGCTTGTGATACCTTAAATAATACCGGTATTGAAGTGTCGTTGTTTATCGATCCCGAGCTGGCGCAGATTGATGCTGCCGTCGACGTGGGGGCATCAGTTGTTGAATTGCATACCGGTTGTTACGCGGATGCTAAAAACCCACTACAACAGCGTGATGAATTAGAGCGCCTGAAGGCGGCTGCCCTTTATGCCCATAGTGCTGGCTTGCAGGTTAATGCCGGTCATGGTTTACACTTTTATAATGTCGCTGCTATTTGTGCCATACCCGAAATTGTCGAGCTTAATATCGGCCATGCCATCATTGCTCAAGCCTTATTTTCAGGATTAGCGCAAACTGTTAAAGATCTCAAACACATCATGAGACAGGCAAGGGCAGAGGCTTATTAGTTAGGTCATTAATATTTGAGTTGTAGTAAGGTGTTTTTTATTTTAAGTACCATTTAATAATATTTTAATTACTTATTTTTTCTATAGTCACAAACTAATTAATTGGCTTTAATCTTATTTTTATTAGTTAAGCCATACTCGTGGGTGAATCGTAATGAGGAAATAATTACTTTACTAAAAGTATCATTTAAAAATCTTTTTATCGCTTATTTGTGCTATAATGGCAAGCTAATCAATTAGATTAGGCTTAGGCTTAGGCTTAGGCTTAGGCTTAGGCTTAGGCTTAGGCTTAGGCTTAGGCTTAGGCTTACTAACAATTATCAAATAAACTGATATGCCTAAAAGCCCTGTAATAGATTTAATAGAAACCTCTGACTTACAAGCTGCTATTTTTAACAGCCGTAATTTCTCCAGTATCGCCACCAATGTTAATGGGGTGATTCAGATTTTTAATGTCGGTGCAGAAACCATGCTAGGTTTCTCAGCGTCCGAGGTGTTGAATGTTATGACCCCGGCCGATCTATCTGATAGAGCGGAATTGAAAGCACGGGCTGAAAGCCTAAGTTTGGAATTTGGCAAAAGCATTCATTCAGGCTTTGAAGCCTTAGTCTATAAAGCGGCACTGGGTATAGAAGATATTTATGAACTAACCTATCTTTGTAAAGATGGTTCTCGGCTACCTGCTCAGGTTTCAGTCACGGCCTTACACGATGCAGAACGTACCATTATTGGTTATTTGCTGATAGGTACCGATAATACGGCACGTAAACTCGTGGAAAAAAACATGCAGGTGGCATCGGTGGCTTTTGAGTCTGCGCAAAGTATGTACATTACTGATCCTCAAGGTTATTTTCTTAATATCAATCTCGCCTTTTCAGAGACCACCGGCTATAGCATGGCTGAGCTAGTGGGTAAAAAAGCCAGTATCATGAATTCAGAACATCATGATACAGAATTTTATAAGGTTATTGGAGGGACTCTTTTAGCCACTGGCACGTGGTCAGGGGAGGTCTGGAATAAGCGAAAAAATGGTGAGCTTTATTTAGAGTTAGTTGATGTTATTGGCGTAACAGACGAGCAAGGTCACGTTACCCATTATGTGGTTAATTGTATCGATATTAGTCAGCTTAAAGCTTACGAAGCCGGCTTAATAGAAGCTAAAGAAAAAGCCGAGCGCTTTTCAACATTGAAATCACAATTTATAGCCAGCATGTCGCACGAGATTCGTACCCCTATGGCGGCTATTATTGGCTTTTCTGAGCTCGCCTTGTATCACGACATGCCCGATGAGATCCGAGTGTATTTACAAGATATTAATACAGCTTCCACTAGCCTATTGGGCATCTTGCAAGATATCCTGGATTTTACAAAACTAGAGGCCGGTCGTATTGTCATCGAAGCAATACCTTTCAATATTCTGGACTTACTTAGCACGGTTAGCACCTTGTTTTATGGCTTTGCACAACAAAAAGGCTTAGATTTTGCTATAGAGCGTGATGGCTCTATCCCTCTTGAATTGCTGGGCGATAAACTCAGGCTACAGCAAGTGCTGATTAATTTAGTGGGTAATGCCATTAAATTTACCGCACAAGGATCGGTTAAGCTAAAAATAACCACGGAAAGTATTAGTCTGTCACAAGTCCAGTTGTTATTTTGTGTCTCAGATACCGGTATCGGTATTGCCATTGACGATCAAGATAAGTTATTTAAAGAATTTAGTCAGGTAGATGGCTCTTTTTCTAGGCAATATGGCGGCACCGGCTTAGGCTTGGTCATTAGTAAAGAGCTGGTAGAGCTAATGGGCGGTGAAATTACGCTGGTGAGTTACAAAGGACAAGGTAGCTCATTTAGCTTTAGCGTACAGTTGGATCTCAATAGAGAGCCTTTAACGCATACGGCTCACTTAATGCCTGTAGGCTCTGCAATACAAAACAAATTACAGCTCAATAAGTTTAAAGGCTATCGTGTTTTGGTGGTGGAAGATAATGTACTTTCACAAAAACTCATTCAAGAACATCTGACGCATTTAGGGATTATTAGCAAGGTCGCCTACCAGGGTCAAGAAGCATTAACCTTGCTGGAACAAGATAGTTTTGATGCCGTGTTAATGGATATTCATATGCCTATCATGAATGGTATTGAAGCCACCGAACAGATACGGCAGCAAGAAAAGCTGGCTACCTTACCCATTATTGCCCTAAGTGCCGGTGCCACAGAGATAGAGCGCAATAACTGTATCGCTTGTGGGATGGTAGGTTTTATCGCTAAGCCTATTGATGTAGAACATTTATCTGCAGTACTTGAACTCTGGCTAAAGCCTAAGGCAAGAGCATAAAAGCAATGCCTTAATGAGGCCGTGCTAACACGGCTTTAGTTTTAAAAATTAAAGGCTTAACTTGAAAAGATAAAGGGCATATATACTTGTATATGCCCCCTAAGAGCGTCTTCATGTTACAAATTAAAGCTCGGCTATCCCCCGTATAAAGCTTTCAACCGTTTAACGAAAGCGATCATAAGGGGGTACGAATTGACGATAAGGGGGCATATAGATGTGTATATGACCCCTAAGAGCGTCTTCATGTTACAAATGAAGGCTCGGTTACCCCCCATATAGACCTTTAACTTCACAAGTTAAAGGTCTATATGGGGGGTAAAAAATGAGGAATAGATTGGATAAGCGCTAGTGCATCCACCTTATTAACATGCTGGTGGGGGTTTGCAACCTTGACTGAAACGTTTAGATTTCGATAACATCGAAACGTGAGTAACGGGGTTATAACCTCGTCACGCTTTGACAATCTGTACACCCGTAATGACGTATTTACCATTGTTCTGAGCCTAATCTTTCTTGTGCTATCATCACTTCACTGCCGTGTCGTTTAGGATCAAATGCCGCTAAATGCTGTTCTAGCGTTAATGATTTATTAATAATGGGAGTAATAATAATCTGACCATCGACAACCGTTAAGCGTACTTTGATACGGGGTTATAAACCCCCGTCACGCTCCAATCCAGTGCCGCGTATTTAGAGGGCTACTGCTTTTTTTGAGTACCAAACAGCATATGGGCCATTTTCTTGGCTTTAGTTTTTAAATAGTCGACATTATCATGATGAGCGATAACTTCTACTGGAATACGCCCCTGGACATTAATGCCTAACTTTTTAAGGTCATCTATTTTTTTGGGATTATTGGTTAATAACTGGATTGATTTTATCTGTAAGCTTTCTAAGATGGATGCTGCAATGCTGTATTCTCTTTCATCAGCAAGATAACCTAGGTGGATATTGGCATCTACGGTATCCATGCCTTGGTCTTGTAAGTTATAGGCTTGAAGTTTTTTTAATAAACCGATGCCTCGACCCTCTTGGCGTAGATAAATCAACACGCCGAAGCCTGCATCATTAATTAATTGCATGGCCATAGCGAGTTGTTCACCACAATCACAACGCCTTGAGCCGAGGACATCACCGGTAAAGCATTCGGAATGTATGCGTACCGGCACCTGTTCTTTATGAGAAACATCACCTTTAACTAAGGCTATATGCTCTTTGTTATCAATGCTATTGCTGTAATAATGCAGAATGAATTCACCATGCTCTGTAGGTAGTGGTGTTTGTACTAAATCATTTACTTGGGTTTTTACGTCTATCACTAATCTAATATCCGGTTTTACACTCATGACGGGGTGTTGAGTGAGCTGGGTTACTCGTCCTGATCTACTTTAGCGGGACGTTTTTGCTTATTTTACATGACAGTTAATAATAATGTTGATGAAGCTTGAGTTTGCACGGTAATATTCGTGAACTGTTTTCTTTTAAAGTCCATTATGAAATCTGATAGTCTTGCTATTAAACAACGATATGAGCGAATCGCGCCTTATTTTGATGGTTGCCAAGCCATCATGGAAGGCTTTTTTTATAGACGCTGGCGTAAGAAATTATGGGCGAAGGTTGACGGCCTTCATATTTTGGAAGTGGGCGTAGGGACGGGCAAAAATTTTGATTACTATCCTGTCGATGCTCAAATTACCGCCATTGATTTTAGTCCCGCTATGCTAAAGCAGGCAGAGCATAAAAAAATAAGAAAGGCTGTTGCTGTCACGCTTAATTTGATGGATGTGCAATCCTTATGTTATGCCGATAATAGTTTTGATGTCGTCATTGCTAGTTTTGTTTTTTGCTCCGTGCCATTGCCACAAAAAGGCTTAAAAGAATTATGTCGTGTTTGTAAACCCGGTGGGCAGGTTTTGTTAGTTGAGCAAGTGATCAGCTCACGACCTCTACTTGCTAGGTTAATGAATCTCATTAATCCACTAATACGGCGGGTAATGGGAGCTAATATTAATAGAAATACCCTAAAACAGGTTAAATCCTGTGGCTTTTCTAATGTGCGTATTGATGCAGACAGTAGTGATGTTTTTAAATTAATTGAGGCCAGAAAGTAAGGTACTGATTGAAATGATACCTTTAACAACCGGAATCCTGATGATAAAAAGACGCTTTATTAAGCAACTAGTGAGTAGTTTTCTGGATTTAGCACCGATTATAGTCGTGGTATTAATTTTTCAAGTGTTAGTCATTGGAAAACCCATCGCTGATGCAGATCGCTTATTGATAGGATTGTTTTTTGTGGTGCTAGGGCTGTGTTTATTTATTCAGGGCTTAGAGCTAAGTCTGCTGCCCTTAGGTGAAACCATGGCTTATGATTTTGCTAAAAAAGGAAATTTATTCTGGTTATTAGCCTTTGCCTTTTGTTTAGGGTTTTCGGCAGCGATTGCAGAGCCAGCACTGGTGACTATTGCTGATAAAGCGGCTATGAGTGCTAGCCTTAAGCATCTTATTGAACCAACCGCAATGGCGAGTTCTCGTTATGCCTTAGGCTTGCGTTTAACCGTGGCTATTTCTGTCGGTTTGGCCATATTAATTGGCGTACTGAGAATTATCAAAGGCTGGCCTGTTTATTACCCTGTCTTTTGTGCCTACGCGGGCATTGCTTTGATAACGCCTTTTGCCCCTAAAGACATTATTGGTATTGCTTATGATTCAGGCGGTATTGCTACCTCAACCATTACCGTGCCGTTAGTGACGGCTTTAGGGGTAGGCTTAGCGTCGGCTATTAAAGGTCGTAATCCTATTTCTGATGGTTTTGGTTTGGTTGTATTTGCATCGTTGATGCCTATGATTTTCGTGATGGTCTATGGGATGGCTTATGCTTGAATGGTTACTGCATATTCTGCTGAAGCTACAAGAGGTGTGTACGAATATTTTACCTATCGTCTTAGTCATTGTGGGTTTCCAATGCTTAGTCATACGTAAAGCCTTGGCTTATCCCAAAAAAATAATCATGGGTTTTATCTTTGTATTAGTCGGCATCGTCTTTTTTCTGGAAGGCTTGGAATTGGCCTTATTTCCTTTAGGAACTTTAATGGCCTTTCAATTGACAGCGCCAGAGTTTTTAGGTGCTACTGTTAAACTGCCATTGGTGGTCTGGCAGGATTATTATTGGGTTTATCTATTTTCTGCCAGTCTTGGCTTTGCTACCGCCTTAGCCGAACCGACCTTATTAGCGATTGCCATTAAGGTTGAACACACCTCAGGCGGGGTGATTCGTGCTTGGGGTTTTCGTATTTCTGTTGCGCTGGGCGTGGCAATAGGCTTGGCCTTGGGTACTTTTCGCATCGTTACGGGTATGGATTTATATGGGTTGATTATCTTAGGGTATTTCATCGTTATCATTCAAACCCTGTTCGCACCTAAATTAATTATTGCACTGGCTTATGATTCTGGCAGTATAACCACGTCTATGGTGACAGTGCCTTTAGTGACCTCATTAGGTTTGGGTTTGGCTGAGGCGATCCCGGGTCGAACGCCCTTAATCGATGGTTTTGGTTTAATCGCATTCGCCAGTTTATATCCTATTATGACTGTGTTAGCTTACGCGCAAATTGCTCAATGGCTGGGTAAACGTAGCCTCTTATCTACTACTTAAAGGAACATCATGCATTTCAAATTAATTATTGCCTTTGTCGACGATGATAAAACCGACTTAGTGCTTGATACCGCTCGCCAAAGTGGCGCTAAAGGGGCTACGGTTATCAATCATGCCCGTGGTGAAGGCTTGAAACAATCGAAAACATTTTTTGGGCTGTCATTAGAATCTCCCCGAGATGTATTGATGTTTTTGGTTGAAGAGCATCTGAGTCGACATATCTTAGAAAAGATTGCCAAAGTGGCGCAATTTGATAACCAGCCCGGTACCGGTATTGCCTTTCAGGTGGATGTTGAAGATGCTATTGGTGTTATGCGTCAAGTAGAAGAACTAACCCAAGAGCTTGAGGATAAAATATGATTACAAATAATGCGTTAATCCGAGTCAAAGATGTCATGAAAACAGATTTTGGAACTATTGAAGGGGTCGCTACCGTCGCAGATGCCTTGATTAAAATGAAGGCTCTAAAAACAGCGGTGCTTATTGTTAATAAACGCAATGAAGATGATGAATATGGCATGTTAACGTCGGGTGATATTGCCCGTCATGTCTTAGCTAAAGATCGTGCGCCCGATCGAGTTAATGTTTATGAAATAATGAGTAAACCCGTTATTTCTGTGCATCCTGATATGGATATTCGCTATTGCTCACGATTGTTTGCTAATTATAATTTGGTAAGAGCCCCTGTTCTGGACAATAAAAAGGTGGTGGGTATGGTGAGTCCTAACGCCTTAGTGCTAGATGGTTTGTATAAAACCTTTCAATAAATGGCATCCTGTCACAAATACCAGTACAATTCTCGCCTAGCAGAGTAAAGATGTTGAACGTGGATGATCCGGTTATCAATGTTGTAATTCTGTGTTAACCGTAAGTTTTTATTTTAGGAGTTTTCAAAATGGCAACAGGCACTGTAAAGTGGTTTAACAACACTAAAGGTTTTGGTTTTATCGCACCTACTGACGGTGGCGAAGATGTGTTCGTACATCATTCGGTTATTCAAGGGGATGGCTTTAAAACATTGACAGAAGGTCAAACAGTGAGTTTTGACGTAGAGTCTGGCCCTAAGGGCTTAACTGCCGTTAATGTTTATCCTAAGTAAGGGTTAACGTTCAACAAAAAAGGCTCTTGCTTAGCAAGAGCCTTTTTTTGTGGGAGCGGCTAAAGCCGCTCCCACAACAGCCTTTCGATAAAGTCTTGTTGCTGATCCTCCCTTAAGTGCATAGCTATTTATTTTAAAGGACGACCCTTAGCATCTTTATTAATATGACCTGCAAAAAGTAATATAGCCTCTATAAAGCCCCAAAGCGCACCATAGCCGACTGTGACGGCGGTAAATGCCAGCTGAGCTAAGCCGAGTTTGTAATAGCCTAAATAAAATCGATGCATGCCGGTAAAGCCAAGAAAAAAAGCTAAGGCTACGGCAACATATTTATATTTAATGGCTTTAGGCTGGACTAAATAAGCGCCTACTAAATCAATTTTTCGTGCGGCACTGCCCTCGTTTTCAAAGATGACATCATCGCCAATATCGGGCGGCACTTGTGCAACCCAATCATCTAAATGAAAAGTATACGTTTCTGTTTCGTTTTTGATGGTGCCTGTTTGCGTGTCAGGATGGAAGTTTTCAATATGACCTATCATTTATCTACCTTAATAATGTGAGCACTTTAATTTTTTAGTCAGTGTGCTTATTTGATATGACTGTTTAGTACAGATTTTAATATGGCTTACGTTTCTTGTAAACGTACAGCTAACACATCACAGGTGGCGTGATGGAGTACTCCGTTAGCGGTTGAACCCAGCAATAAGGCCCAGCCATGTCGGCCATGAGAACCGACGACGATTAGGTCTACGTTATTTTCTTTAGCTACCCGAATTATTTCGGTTTTTGGACTGCCCATTTCCAACCATTGCAGGTCTTCTGTGATGGCCAGTTCTGCACCGAGTTTAGTGAGTTGTTTTTTGGCATTAGCCATCAGCTCAGTGGTAAAGTCTACGTTAAAGGGTATTTCTGCCCCATAACCGCTATCGGTTAATGGTAAATTATCGACTACATGAATAATACTTAGTTTAGCTTGATATTTAAGTGCTAAGTCTTTGGCTCTTTGGCTAACGTCGGAACAGTTTTCATAAAAATCCACTGCCAACAAAATATGTTTATAATTGCTCATAATGTTTGTCCTAGGTGATATTAACTATAGTTATTTAGCCACTGTGTGATTAAACTCAATGCCGGTCTGGGTTTACAACCCCGTCACGCTTTATTGCTGCAAATCCTGCGACCTTAGGGGGGTATGCAATACGCCCCTACCGGTAATTGTCAATGTAGTTGCCGCCTCGACGGTTAAAACTTGCGCCAATGCCGGTCGGGGTTTGCAACCCCGATCGAAACGTTTAGATGTACCCCAACAGCGCTATATAACCAAAAGCAGGCATGTTTCTTCGGTGATCTTTCAAAGATAATTGCAATATCAAACGTTTGAGACGGGGTTATAAACCCCGTCTCGCGAGTATTTTGGCTTAGCTTGATGCGTATGGGGTATCCGTCACGCTTTATTATCCACTCTACAGAACTCCCTCATTTTTATTGCGCGTTTTCAATCGCAGCTTCTGCATCCATCCAAGCTGATTCGGCTTCATCGAGTGCTTTATCCACTAGAATTTTTCGATCTAATATACGCTTTAATTGGTTTTTTTCTGATGCTTCATAAATCGCCGGATCAGTGAGTTGATGCTCTAGTTCACGTTGTTCATTATGATATTTCTCAACGGCCATTTCTGCTTTTTTAAGGGTATCAAACAGTGGTTTATGTTTTTTCCTTCGATCGGCATCCAGTTTTCTTTGGTCTTTGCGTGAGACAGTGTCATTGCTGTCAATGATTGATTTATCATCGCCTTTTTTCTGTTCGGTGAGCCATATTCGATAATCATCAAGATCACCATCAAAGGCTTGGGCTTTACCGCCAGCGACTAATAATAACTGATCTGTAACAGAGCGCAATAAGTGTCTATCATGAGAGACTACCACAATAGCACCTTGGTAGTCTTGCAGCGCTACGCTCAAGGCATGACGCATTTCTAAATCTAAATGGTTAGTCGGTTCATCTAGCAATAACAGATTAGGATTTTGATAAACCAGCAGCGCTAACACTAAACGCGCTTTTTCACCGCCTGAAAAAGGTTTGACGGCTTCTAAAACTTTATCGCCTTGAAAATCAAAGCCCCCTAAAAAGTTGCGTAAGTCTTTTTCTGTGGCTTGTTTGTCTAATTTTTGCAGATGCCATAAAGGGCTTTCCTCTAGTTGCAGCTGTTCGAGTTGATGCTGAGCAAAATAACCGATTTTTAAGGCTTCCGCTTCCTGCCTTTTACCCGACATGGGTAACATATCACCGGCTAATACCTTAATTAAACTCGATTTACCCGCACCATTTGGACCTAATAAACCAATACGATCACCTGGCGAAATAGATAAGCTAGCTTGTTTAATAACGCAGGTATCGCCATAGCCTATGTCTGCTTTGTCTAGCGTCAATAAAGGGTTGGGCATTTTGCCGGGTTTGGCAAAACTAAAATCAAAGGGCGAATCTACATGCGCCATAGCAATGACTTCCATGCGTTCTAAGGCTTTAATGCGACTTTGCGCTTGGCGTGCTTTAGTTGCTTGCGCTTTAAATCGGTCGACAAAGCTTTGAATATGGGCTATTTCGCGTTGTTGTTTTTGATAAGCCGATTGTTGTTGTGATAATTTTTCAGCACGCATTCTTTCAAAGGCAGAATAGTTGCCAGTATAAATTTCGGCTTTGTTCTGCTCAATATGGACAATGTGATCGGTGATGGTGTCAAGAAAATCACGGTCATGTGAAATCAGCAGTAAAGTGCCGGGATATTTGCATAACCAATCTTGCAGCCAAATAACAGCATCTAAATCTAAATGGTTGGTCGGTTCGTCCAATAGCAATACATCTGAGCGGCACATTAACGCTTGTGCCAAGTTAAGACGCATACGCCAACCGCCAGAAAAAGAGTTGACCGCATTGTGTTCCTGATCTGCGGTAAAACCCAAACCATTCATTAAACGCGAGGCTCTGGCCTGAGCCGTATAACCACCGATGTTCTCTAAGGCGGCATGTAGTTCTGCTTGTTTTAAGCCGTTGTCTGAGCTTTCGGCAAGTTTTAACTGGTCTTGTAAACGTCTTAATTCTTGATCGCCATCAATAACATAATCAATGGCTGAGCTGGAAACGGCAGGGGTTTCTTGCGCGACATGAGCGATTTCCAGATGCGGTGGCATGGAAAAATCACCTTCATCTAAATGCAGTTCTTTTTTGACGAGTGCAAATAAACTAGACTTTCCCGCCCCATTGGCACCGGTAAATCCGGCCTTTTGGCCTTTGTGTATAGTGAACGTAGAGTTTGCAAACAGTACCCTAGCACCACGGCGCAGGGCTATATTCTTAAAATTTAACATGTATGTTTAGAGTGAAAGTAAAAAGGCATAAGATAAAAGATAACGATACAGGACGGTTATGATAGGGGAGGGTAGGGATTAATCATCCGCGTCCGTAAGCGTTTAAAGTATAACGGGCATATTCACTTCGGTGACCTTTAAACCATAGTGAATAATCGGTGTTTGAGTAGTCTCGCCTTTAATACTCTGTAAGGCGATTTTTGCTAAATTTGCCCCCGATAAACAAGCCATACCAAAACCACCGGAAGGACGGGGGTTTATTTCTAATAAACGAATGCCTTGTCTGCCTTCCTTAAACTGAATATTGAATAAACCATTGAGTTGATAATGTGCGCTTAGCCTTCTCACCATGCCGTGTATGTCGGCATGATTATCTATGGTTTGACCCTGACCTGCTAACAGTGGTTTTTTGCGTTGTACTGCACACAGTAATTCACCTTGTCGACCTGCACAATCCACACTCCATTCATGGCCGGCCAAATGTTCCATAACCAGTAAGGTGTCAAATGTGGGGCTATTTTTCATACCTAGACGTAATTCCTGTAAGGGGATTTGGTATTCAATGCCCTCCAGTAGTTGCTTGATGCTATCACCTTGCGTATCTAAGATGCGAAAGCCTAAACCAAACACTGATACAGCGGGCTTAACACAGAGACTGTCATGTTTTTTCGATAAATTGGCCACGGCAAGGTCAAATTCATCGGCCGTATTAACGGCGATAAAGTCCATAGTCTGTGCAATAGTTGAATTTAACTGGCTGTAAAAATCGGCTTTATTATGGAGTAGGGTGAGTGTCTCATAATCGGCGACCGAGAGTACTTGCGTACCGGTCGCCAAAAATAAATTATGATGTTGACTGATGAGCGCGGCTTCTTTACCTGGCCAAAATAACTGTATGTTATGTTGCAGGCAAAAGTTAACACACCATTCTAAATAGGCAAAACCGCTTAAATCGGACGGTTCAAGATGGCATTCATCTGCCGCCAAAAAGGCCGCCGCGTTACCATGCGTATGCGTACAAATTAAGCTGACTTCATCGACTGGAAAGGCTAGATGAATCGCATTAAAAACTGAGCTGATGGTTGAGAAGGTCTTGTTAAACCAAATTCTCATTATAGATGCAGTGTAATCAGTGGCAATAAATTCTCAATAGTGCGTCCTGTGCCATTTTCGCCAATAGCATGCATTTTCCATTCACCATTATGGCGATACAGTTTAGCCATGATTTGTGCGGTATGAGTGCCTTGAGCGGTTAAGGTATAGCGGGCAATTTCATTATTAGTGTTGTTATCAATAATACGGCAATAAGCGTTTTCAACGGTGTTGAAGGTTTCACCCGTATAAGAACTGACCGTAAACACCAACGATTTAACCGTTTCGGGGATTTTATTTAAATCTACAATAATTTGCTCATCATCGCCATCACCTTCACCGGTACGATTATCGCCAGTATGTATAATACTGCCATCACGACTTTTTAATTGTCCGAAGTAGACGATATCGACCACTTTATTTTCGTCATTAAATAATACACAAGAAGCGTCTAAATCAACGGCAGTATCTTTGCTGCCACCAAACATACCTTTTATAAGGCCAACCTTGGGTGTTTTAGCATCCCAACCTAAACCCATAACAACCTTGCTTAAGGTGCTGCCGGATTCTTTAGATAAAGATATTTTTTGACCTTTTTGTAAATTGATAGCCATAACGTGTGTTCCTAAAAGAGAGTAATTTTATCGGTTCTATCTTACCGTATCGGAGCCATTAAGTTACATGATCATCTGGAGTAAAACAGCTTTAGCTGTTTTATAAAGCAATAGCTGAAGCTATTGCACTCCACGTTTATATAATGATAATTAACTTAATGGCAGTGCAGTAGGTTGGGCTAACGGCTTTATCGTTAACCCAACATAGAGTCATGAGAGATCGTAGGATGGGTAGAGCAAAGTGAAACCCATCAAACGCATGTCATCGATGGGTTTCGCTAACGCTCTACCCATCTTACGCAACTTAGGTGTTACACACTCACACCAAAAGATGAGGCTAATGCACCTAGGCCACCTGCAAAACCTTGGCCTACGGCTTTGAATTTCCAATCACCGGCTACTCGATAAATCTCACCAAAAATCATGGCTGTTTCAGTAGAGGCATCTTCACTCAGGTCATAACGAGCAATTTCTTGGCCGCCTTCTTCATTAAGCACTCGGATAAAGGCGTGATTAACTTGGCCAAAGTTTTGTTTGCGAGTATCCGCTTCATGGATAGTCACTGCGAAAACAATTTTATCGACATCAGCAGGCACTTTAGATAATTCAACTTTAACCGTTTCATCATCACCGTCGCCAGCACCCGTGGTATTGTCACCCATGTGCGAGACAGCACCCTCGGCAACAACTTTATTATTATAAAAGCAGAAGTCAGCATCTGAGCGAACTTTACCGTCTTGCTTGACTAAAAAAGCACTGGCATCTAAATCGAAGTCAGAACCATCGGTGGCGCGGGCATCCCAACCTAAACCGATAACTATTTTGTTTAAACCAGGTGCTTCTTTGCTTAAATTGACGTTGCCGCCTTTGCTCAATGAAATGGCCATGCTGTAACTCCTAATAGTGTGATAGTTAAATAGACTTAAATATTGATACCGTACCGATGTGCTAAAGCCTAAGCTGCCAACATAAACTGGGTCTGCTGCTTTCGCTTAACTTTAAGGCAGTGTAGTAAAGACGGCATAACATGGGTCAATATAATAACCGCTAAAACGTGGATTGCCTAGTGAGTGACTTATTACAAGATGCTTCCCAATAGGACGTGCCTGTTATGTTCTATAACAGGTCTTCTTGAAATTACCTGAATCTTTATAATCAGAAAAAACCATCGGTGGCTTTATCTATGCCCCATATCACCAAAAAAGATATACATATCAAAATTGATCGTTAAATGATCTTATTTTTCGCTGATATAGTGCATTCAACATTTAAAAATTGAACATACCAGCAACGTTTATTGATCACAGTTGAATTTAAGGGCTTACAAATGAGTGCAGATATTAAAACACAAAGTCAGGCGTTATTAAAAAACACAATTGCCGATCAGATTGCTCAGATAGTGCAGGGCATCCGTTTTGGCTCGGTTGAAGTCGTTATACACGATGGCAAGGTCGTACAAATCGAACGTAAAGAGAAAATACGATTTGATACTAAGTAGTCGCTTTTTTGCACATCACTCTACCGTAATAACGGCGAGCAACATTAAGTTATAAAAAATAATTAGAAAACTGACTGGAAAGCCGGAGGTTGAAAACAAAAGGATAAACAGATGAACAACTTTCGACGTACCGCTATAGCTAGTATTATTAATTTAACTTTATTAGGCGCAGGCAACGCTTATGCCGATGACTCTAGTGTTTTGGAAAAACGCATACATGAGCTAGAAAAGCGTTTACAGCAACTCGATAAAGCCAGTACCTTGCCTAGCGCAGCTTTCACAGCAACTACGCCTGTAGTAGTCCCGGAAGTTGAGAAACTAACGCGTAAAGTAAATACTTTAGAGCGTAAATTAGAAATTCAAGATGAAGTGACTACCGGTAACTTTAAGAAACTACCGACTTTTGATGCTGGCCCTGATGGTTTTAAAATAACCTCCCAGGATAAACAACATGCTTTGCGTGTGGGCGGTACTATACAAGCGGATGATCGTACCTTTTTTAATAATCCAACTGCTGAGAAAGTAGGGAATACAGCGGTTAATTTACCTGCTGGACCTGACACTATATTAATCAGACAAGCCCGTTTATTATTAGACGGTTACGCTTTCAAAGATATTAATTTTAGAGTCTTGGCTGATTTTGCTAACGCTGATCTGTTGCCAGATGCTTATATCGATTACACTTATAAAGCACCTGCTAGCTTATTGGTGGGTAAGTTTAGGCCATCTGTGAGTCTTGAGCGTTTGCAAGGTGATTCTGATACTGTATTTATAGAGCGTGCCTTACCGTCTAATTTAGCGCCTAACCGTGATGTGGGTATTCAGCTGCATGGTGGCTTTGCAATACCGGGTTATCAGGCAGAGAAAGTAGCCGGACCTATTGATTCTAAAAATGCTTTTACTTATCAAATAGGTGTCACCGATGGTGCGGGTGACAGCGGTAATAATACCACTCAGGGCACGGCAAACTCTGCTCCCGCTGCTGTAGGTGCTTCATCTCCCAATCTAGGTGGCAATAAAGAATTCGATGCCCGCATCTTTGCACAACCCTTTCAACATATCGGTAATAAATGGCTGGAAGGTTTTGGTGTCGGTATCGCAGGGTCTTTTGGCAATCCTAATCATCAATCAATTAATGCGCAAAGAACGGCTTCAGGTCAATCGCAGTTTGTTGATTATACAAAAGCTTTATCTAATACTGGGGCTGGATATACTTCTGCTGCTGCTGCAACTAGTGGAATTACCTCTAATGGTAGAACCTCACGTATTTATCCACAAGCCTACTGGTATGCAGGTCCTATTGGTTTATTAGGTGAGTATGTGGCGTCTAGTCAACATTTATCCTCTAATACTGGAGGTAAAGGAGGTGTCAACAATGTTGAACAGACCAATAAAGCTTATCAACTTCAAGCTTCTTATGTAGTGACTGGTGAAGATAATGCCTTTACCGGCGTTAAGCCATTACGCAATTTTGATCCTTTAAAAGGCGCTTGGGGCGCATTGCAATTAGCCGCGCGCTGGAGTGAACTCACCATTGATAGTGATACTTTCAAATTATTAGATCCTTCTTTATCGGCCCGTAAAGCCTGTGCTTGGACTATCGGTGCTAACTGGTTTCTTAATAAGAACGCCATTATTCGTACTGATTATGAAAATGTTTCATTTACCGGTGGCGCAGGTACCACAGCAGCAATTGCCAACCGTCCTAGTGAAAGCGTCTTCTCTACCCGTTTTCAACTAGCTTTTTAATTATCCACTTGAGGAGTCTTATTTATGAACAATAGCGTTAAAAGTGTATTAGCCTTGTTGGTGTTAGGTTTTGCGACCTACACGACTCAGGCTGCCGAGGTTAAGTTACTTAATGTATCTTATGATCCTACCCGTGAATTGTATAAAGATTACAACACGGTATTTGCTAAATATTGGAAAGCTAAAACCGGTGATGACGTGTCTATCAGTCAATCACACGGTGGTTCTGGAAAACAAGCGCGTTCTGTCTTAGAAGGCTTAGAAGCCGATGTGGTCACTTTGGCCTTAGCTTATGATGTAGATCAACTGTACCAAAAACGTAAGTTGATCCCTGAAAACTGGCAAAGTTTGTTACCTAATAATAGCTCGCCTTATACGTCAACCATCGTTTTGTTGGTACGTAAAGGTAATCCACTGCATATTAAAGATTGGGATGATATCGTTAAGCCTGGTGTTAGTATCGTAACACCAAATCCTAAAACCTCTGGTGGTGCACGTTGGAACTATTTAGCGGCTTGGTCTTATGCTTTAAAACATAACAACAATGACGAAGCAGCAGCGCAAGCGTTTGTTTCTAGGTTATATAAAAATGCGGCGGTATTAGATACAGGTGCACGTGGATCAACAACGACTTTCATTGAGCGTGAAATTGGTGATGTATTAATTGCTTGGGAAAATGAAGCTTATTTAGCCTTGAAAGAATTTGGTCCTGATAAGTTTGAAATCATTACCCCATCAATCAGCATCTTGGCGGAACCACCGGTTGCTGTAGTAGAAGATGTCGCCCGCAAACATGGTACGACAGAAGTCGCAACTGAATATTTAAACTATTTGTATAGCAAAGAAGCTCAGGAACTTATCGGTAAAAACTTCTATAGACCTACTGATCCTGAAATAGCAGCAAAATATGCCAAAAACTTTAAACCCTTAGAGTTGGTTAAAATTGATGCCTTCGGTGGTTGGAATGCCGCACAGAAGAAACATTTCGCTGATGACGGTGTGTTTGATCAAATCTACGGAGCAGGAAAGTAATACAAGCGAGTGTGTTGGTAGGGGCGAGAAATTCGCCCTAGCTAAGTGTGTCTCATTGAAGAGTTATCAATTTCTATTTTTAAGCCCCATTCAGTCATTAAACATCTCATGAGCCATGTTGTTGCTATAACAGGTTGAAATGAAGAGCTTGAAAAAGATAGCTACGGATGATTTCTGTTAGATGAATTGCTCTGTAGGTTTGATGAGAAAGCAGGTAGCAAGTAGCTTCGATGAAGTAACACGGAATCGATGTTTTTGGGCAATGATTTCCTCGATTCCACTGCGATACATCGCCGCTACTTGCTGGCTTACTCTACTGTAGGGCGTATTTACAGCAAGCAAGATAAGCGGGTCTAAGCTCAGGGTCAGCGTGTAAATGTCCTGTTAGTGG
>Ga0214187_1000092_pt1 | contig 24708 bp, 22 predicted proteins | sample TroBogEpilimnion_4_FD_153025 | JGI IMG/M metagenome (GOLD analysis project Ga0214187, IMG submission 153025) | Freshwater microbial communities from Trout Bog Lake, WI - 24JUN2008 epilimnion | ecosystem: Environmental > Aquatic > Freshwater > Lake > Epilimnion/Euphotic zone | place: Trout Bog...
CCTCGTCTTTGGTCGGATTGAAAAAGCTCTGAACTATATCAGTTAAACCCTTTCAATTCTGTTAAAAATGAATTGCACTTATGAGTTGAATCTAAGAAAGAATATCATACCAGTAATTATCATTATAAGGTTGATGATGAACTGGGTTTTCCCTGGCAATAGGATGCACTCGGATCAATCAAAAAACGATCATTGAGACTGGTGCGACCTATTAACATACGAAACAACATACTATCTCGATTAGTGAGGGTCATTTCAGCACTAATAATGGCTGAACCTAGTAATAATGGCGTTTCTATCACGTAGCGGCGTTGTTTATGGCCACCAGAGTCCGATACTATGCGTCTATCTTTAATGGGCGCATGACATTCAATCACAATATCCGTATTTTTTTGCTGGGGATGTATCGCAAACATGACCCATCGTTGACCTGCTTTGCGATAAGGTTCTATGGCAAAGGCATGTAAGGCCGAAGATCTAGCCCCCGTGTCTATTTTAGCCTTAATATGATCAATATTAAGTTCGGGTAGAGTGATCCATTCGCGCCAACCAAGGATAGGTTTCGCTTGCTCTGTAGTGCTTGTGTGTGCCGCAGAGTGAGTCATTTAAAGACACTCTTCATTGATCTTAAACTGTTTAATCAGCAGAATGGCTGTCGGGTTTTGTTTTTGAGTCATTGCTAGGTTTACTGTCACGCTTACGTCCTCTTCGAATATAGTTATTTCCCCGTCTTTTATTATTGGTTTTTACACGTCTAATATCGAGTTTATGCTGATTAATTTCTACTGTTTTTAAATGTAGAAATATATCAGGTGGCATCTCATCGGGTAATTCTAGGAGTGTATATAAGCTATGAATATGAATATTGTTGATATTGTTTTTGTCTACGCCCGATTCTTCAATCAATAGCTTTCTAAGCTGATCCGCAGTAACCAATTGTTTACTACCCACATCTAGCCGATAACGAATTAATTTGATGCCCGTAGCTACAGTGCTTTTCGTTAAAGTAGCTGTAGGGGCGGCTTGAGGGGGTAGCAGCAGTTCATGTTTAATTGCTGGCACTAATGTGAGTAAGGCCGCTGCACAGGTTAAGCTATCAATGTTTAGTTCAGAGCAAAGCGTGCGGATTAAAGCACGATTAGCTTCTAAATCAGTACTGTTTAAAACCTGTTGTAATTGATTTTTCAACGATTGCTCTCTGTTTATAGTGTGGTCGTTTTATGGAGTTATGGATAAATTTCCACAAAACCTTCGTCCCGAAGTCTACGCATCCACAATTCGGTTTCTTCTTCAATCTTACGTTTACGTATGGCATCACGAATTAAATTCTTCTTATGCTCTTCACTGTCATCTTTAGCTTTTCTATCTAGCACTTGAATTAAATGCCAACCAAATTGTGATTGTATAGGCTCGCTTAATTCATTAATGGCCAATTTATTCATGGTTTCTTCAAAAGGTTTAACCAAATCACCTGGGTTCACCCAGTCTAAGGAGCCGCCTTTGATAGCAGAACCTTTGTCGTCTGAGTTAGCGCGTGCTAATTTAGCAAAGTCATCACCATCGGCAATCCTATCTCGTAAAGCTAATAGTCGGTTTTTAGCTTCGTTATCATCAATTAACTCATTAGTTTTGATTAAAATATGACGAACTTTAGTTTGAGTCGTTACGTGGTTATCTAAGCCTTTAATTTCTAACATTTTAAGGATATGAAAGCCGCTGGGACTACGGATAGGATCAGAGACTTCATCCGCTTGCATCTGGCTAACCTTATGAGCAAACAAAGTTGGTACATCATTAATGGTGCGCCAACCTAAGTCCCCACCTTTTAGCGCGTTATCATCTTCTGACTCACTCATGGCGACTTGAGTAAAGCTTTGTCCTGCACGTAAGGCTTTAACCAGGTGATCCGCTTTAGCTTCGGCTTTTTGTATTTCTGAGGCTGATGCACCTTCTTTAAGTGCAATCAGGATATGGCCTAAATGATATTGCACATTTTCAGCGCCCGATTTACCCTGAGTTTCTATAAAATGCTCGACCTCACGATCGGTCACCTTAATACGGCCACCAATTTCACGACTACGTAATTGGTTGATGATAATTTCATTGCGCATATTATCTAAAAAAGTCTTATAGGGCATGCCTTGCTTTTCCAGTTCGGCTCTAAATTGCTCCAAAGACATATTATTTCTTTGCGCAATATCAGCGGCAGAGTTGGCAATTTGATCCTCGGTGACATTTATGCCGGCTTTTTCAGCTAATTGCCGCTGAAGTTTATCCATGATCATTTTTTCCAGCACCTGTTTACGCAAAACGGCTTCTGGTGGCGCGGGTGTGTTACCGGCACGTATTCTTTGTGAGATAGTCGCCACTTCTTTATCGAGCTCTTGTTCCAGAATAATGTCCTCCTCTACAACGGCGGCGATTTTACCGAGAACTTCAGCCTGTGCAGGAAAATAGCTGAATAAGAGCGTGCCTAGCAATAATGGCATCAGGGTATTTTTCATCGTATCGTTATAAATCATTTTTTTGAGTTTTCCGGAAACCATAAATACTTTTTTGTAAGAACTGATCAACATCATCACCAAAGCCGGTTAAGCCTTTAAGTTCTATTTGAAAGAATACACCGTCTTGGCTGGAGCCTGGCACGGTTGTGCCAGAAGTTGCAACCACCGCTTGGTTGTTGATAATCGTTACGTTGTTCATGTACTTCCTAGCTAACAATCTAAAACGCCAGCAACAGTTTTCTTTTTCTACGCCGATGAAACTATCTTGGATCTCGCTATAGAGTAATGAATACTGCATACGTCCCAACAAATGCCAGTCTTTGGCAATAGGCCAGCGGAAAGAGGTATCTCCTTGGGTGATATTGTTACTGCCATCGGGAATTAAGGGGTTTTTTCTATAGATATAACCAATGTTAAATAGCTCATTGCTTTGGTTTTTAAAATGAATATTAGCTTTGATTCTTTCTATATCATTTCGGATAGGGCTCCATTGCGCACCCGTGTTAATGGATATTTGTTTGGTCAGTTCACTGGATAATTCAGTTACTAAATTAGATTCAGCATCTTTAGACTTACCCATGTCAGTAATGATATTGCCATTAGAAAGCACCATTGGCATCCCAATTTGGCGGTCTCTAAAATAGAATATCTCCCCGACATTCAATTTAAGGCGTTCTAAGCCGGTGTTATCATCCACTAAGCGAGAAGTGATCGCCGTGGTAATTTGATTGGCGTCTTGTATACGATCAGTACCACTAAAGCTATTTTCTCTAAACATGGTATTAAACTGGAAATCATAGAGCGCACTATCAAACACCGGTATATTATTTTGATTGACGGAAGGGACGTATAAATAAAATAAGCGGGGCTCTATAGTATGCACTAAAGCAGTGTTAGCAACATTGACATTTCTTTCTAAAGACAGGCCAGAGTCTGCAGAAAAGGTAGGCAAGGTTCTACTTAGGGCTGCGGGAGAGTTTTCTGGCCCATTATTCAGTGTGTAATCAGTTTCTTGTAAAGAAAGTTTAGGCGTAAAAAATGTACTGGCCGTTTGTAATGGCATACTGATTGAAGGTCGCGTATTAATACGCTGACCCTCAACGATATTGCTAGTATGCTGAAAATCTACAAATTCATTTTGCACTTCGGTGTGTATCGGTAAACCGCTAAAGTCATGGGCATAATTAAGGTTAAGCTGCGGCAGTCTTCTATAGGGTAGAGAGGTATCGGGTGCAGCCGGATTAATCGATTGGTAACTATCTGCTGCAGCAATAAAATTAAAACCATATTTATTATAATTGACGTTGGCGAAGCTTCTTAAGTAATTGTAGTTCGTAAAGCCTAAGGCGGTACCCGTGGTGGCAATATAGGTATTGTCTGAAACTAAATTCAAATCCATGTTTGAAATTAACGAGGGATTAATTACCGAGCTGTTTTGTAATGAAAGTAAATAGCGTGAGGTATTCAGTTGACTGTCATTAGGCATGTATTCTGCTCCTAATTTACCAGCAGCATGTTCGGTTAAATAACGAAATTTACCAGCCATTAATGGACCTCTGGACGATAATTCTCTAGGTGTTAAAGTAGCATCATAATTAGGAGCTATATTCCAATAGTAGGGGGCAGCTATGAGCGTGCCGCTATAGCGTGTGTTACTGAAAGTGGGCGAAAGAAAGCCGGAAAGACGTCTATCATCGATAGGGAAAGATAAGTACGGCGTATAAATGACGGGTGTGCCCTTGAACTCTATCCAAGTGTTTTTAGTCGTGCCCTGGCCCGTTACTTTATCCATTTCCAATTCAGAGGCGTGTATTACCCAATCTTGGTTACCGGGACGACAGGTGGTATAAGAAACGTTGGTATATTGAGATAAGGTCTTACTTTTACGAAAATAAGATTCTGCAAAGCCTCTTAAGGGCGTCGTGGGTGAAATAAATTCTACATCTCTAAGTTTCGCTTGATCATTAGCTAGGTTGATAGTGGCCGCTTCCGTATGTAAGGCCAGCGTATCTTCATGATAATAAACATCACCCTCTAAATTCATGACATCTGAGACGTTGTCGTAATTGGCGATATGTGAAATAGAGTGTTGGTCAGCGCGATTGATCAGTACATTGCCTGAGTAATCACTGATTTCATTGTCAAAGATTTCAGCAAAATTAGATTTAACATCTAAAGGTGTGACTTCACGTAGATTTGCAGAAGAAATAAAGTTACGCTTTTTGGTAGGACCATAGCCACAATTTTCCCAAGGATCATAAGGCAGTTGCGTGGTCAGTGTGCTAAAGATTTGCTCTTGCTGATGATTAAAGGCGGGCTCTAATAAGCTCATCATGGGCTTTTTAAAGGTTTCAGGCTCATTGTTGTGTACTACCTCTGTGCCGACAACAACCGGACTTGCTTGCTGCTCAGTTGTGCTAGTGCTTGCTTCAGCTGCAATAGGCTGACAGTCCCAGGTGGCTTTCTTTGAACTAGAGCCACAACTCCATCCTGCACGCTGCTTATTATTGCTTACGGTGGCTGCTGGTAATGGAGGCAGGGTAGATGTCGGTTTAGTCAGCGGCGTGGGCTTAGCTTGAATAGGGGCTGTAGCAACAATGGCAGGACTAACTGGCTTTACTTCAATCGGCTCAGCTTGACGAATGACAGCGGGAGCTGGAATTATAGGTTTAACTATGGGTACTGGCTCTATATTGGCTGATTTTACGGGTTCAGTTTCGGCTGCTTTAGCCGGATATAAATCTTCTATAGTCACCGATCCCGTTGCAGGGGCTTTAACAGGCACTGCTTTTATTGGTGTGGGTGTGGGTTCAGCGGTAGCTAGCTTTTTTTTTTCACCTACGCAGACCCATTCTTTGCTGTCTTTGTTTTGTTCGCAATTCCACGAGGCGTCGTTGGCATGACTGACTGATGCAACTAGGGAGGGTAAAAAAATCAGAAATAAACGGCGAAGCATAATAGATGGCATTAAGTTTAGTGGCGTTACAGAAGGTAAATCGAATAGAATGCTAATGCAGCATTTTACCTTAATTTACCCCAGCATTATAACTAAACTCATTAAAATATAACGATGTTCGACGATTTAAGAACAATATCACTGCTCGATTGGCTAGAAAACGACTTGTTAATGATCGTTGATAGCTGCGAATTAGCCTCTAGCGATGCTAGTTTTAGGCGCTATTTTAGAATTAGAACCCCCGAAGGTTCATTTGTGGTCATGGATGCTCCGCCAGATAAAGAAAATACCGAAGCCTTTATCCGTATAGCGCACTTATTGGCGGGGATTACTGTCAATGTACCCATTATTTTCCAACAAAATACTGCGGAAGGCTTTTTACTACTAGAAGATTTTGGCTCGCAGTGTTTCTTAGATCAGTTGACCATAGACAATGTGACAAGCTTGTATGGTAGTGCTTTCGATGCCTTGCTGTTAATACAGTCACAAACATCTATTGAACGCTTTGGCTTGCCCACTTATGACGAAGCATTATTGCAACGAGAGCTAGCTATTTTTGAAGAATGGTTTTTGCTTGAAAGCCTAGACACATCTATTCCAGTTAATCTATGGGGCAGTCTATGTGATGTGCTGATTAGCTCGGCTTTAGAGCAACCACTAGTGTGTGTGCATAGAGATTATCACTCACGTAACTTAATGTTTAGGGCAGATGACTCGCCGGGCATCATTGATTTTCAAGATGCGGTTATTGGCCCTATCACTTACGATCTAGTGTCATTATTGCGAGATTGTTATATCAGTTGGTCACCCGAACTCATAGCGCAGTGGCGCTGCGACTATTATCAGCGCTTAGTTGCATTAGATTTAATTGCCGTGAGTCCAGAACAATTTAAACGCTGGTTTGATTTAATGGGTTTGCAGAGACATCTTAAAGCCATCGGTATTTTTTCAAGATTACATTTAAGAGATGGCAAATCAACTTATCTTAATGATGTTCCGCGCACCTTAACTTATGTACTCACTGTTTGTGCCGATTACCCTGAATTGTCGGACTTTTTAGTGTTCTTGCAGGAGCAGGTTGTGCCAGCTTATGAAACCTTCAAACAGAGCCCTTCATCATGAAGGCTATGATCTTAGCTGCAGGTCGTGGCGAAAGAATGCGGCCATTAACTGATCATACGCCTAAGCCTTTACTAAAGGTTGCAGGCCGTGCGCTGATTGAACATACCCTTGGTCAATTAGTAGCAGCAGGCTATACCGACATTGTGATTAATCATGCTCATCTTGGACAACAAATCGTTGATTATTTAGGCGATGGTCAACGTTATGGTGCGAGCATTCAATATTCACCTGAAGGTGAGTTGGGTTTAGAAACGGCTGGCGGCATTATCAATGCGCTACCTTTATTAGGGGAAGATGTGTTTTTAGTAGTTAATGCAGACATCGCCACCCATTTTCCTTATGCTCAACTTAAAGATCAATCTATTGATTTAGCGCACTTGGTGCTCATTGACAATCCAGTCCATCACCCACACGGTGATTTTAGTCTTGATGAACTAGGTCGGGGGTGTGTGTACAGGTCAGAGCAACTGACCTTTAGTGGTATTGGTCTTTATCACCCAGATTTATTTAAAGACATAGAGATTGGCTACCATAAATTAGGGGGGGTATTACGAGAAGCGGTGGAGGCGGGGCGCGTTACGGGTCAGTATTTTCCAGGATTCTGGATGGATATTGGCACACAAGAACGCTTGCAGGCACTAGACGTATTAGGCTGGCCTGAAAATAAGTCGACATTATTTTAATCGGCGCAGCAGATTTGATGATTATCCTTAGCTGGCAAGGCAGCATTCCCAAGTGGCGTTTGGGAACAAGCCGTAATAGCAGACCTAACTTACTGGACTACCCGCCTTTACTTACATGACGACAATTAGAAAAGAGGTCTATTAAGGAGCGCGCTGGAGCAACTATCTTTGTAAGAGAGTTGCACGAGTTACTCCATCGATACGTGAAAGGCTCATTGATTCAACTGAGCCGTGCAAGTGCAGATCTGATAATAGCTTAGCTTCAATGTTTAGCTTGCTTGCTGTTTTTGTTATCGAGTAAGCCGCGCATAAATTCCTTCATTTCTGCAAAAGGAATTTGATCTTTGCTATAAATTCTTGCTCTAGGAGGCAGGCCGCCACGACTTAGAATTTCTTCATTAGATAAGCCGCTGATTACGATAATCGCTAGCTTATTTAAAATATTTGACTTACTTAAAGCATCCAGCATAGAAAAACCATCCAGCCCGGGCATATTAAGGTCGATAATCAGCGCGTCAGGGGTATTTTGAGTGATATTAATAAGCGCTTCATAACCACTACTAAAACACTCCAATTTGATAGGCATTTGCCATGATTGAATAGTGTAGTTATACAGTCTTAGCATCGCCTCGTTGTCTTCAACGGCAACGACTCTTAATCGCGCGTCAATAACTTCAGGAGGTGTGGAATCTATTTCTTGGCTTGAAACAAAGCGGTCAAATGATTCTGTGGTGATACGACGATGTCCACCTGGTGTTTTCCAGCCTTCAAGTAAACCTTGTTCTACCCATAGCTGTACTGAGCGGATAGTGACCCCTAATTTTTTTGCTACATCGTGAGTAGTCATTAAATTAAGTGCAGTTAGAGCAATTTTATGGCGCAATTTTATGTAATCCTTTGAATTAAAGCTTGTGAGGAGCTTATTTTTAATTATTGTCGATAGCTGGGTATAATATTATAACTACCTTGTATTTATTTTAAACACAAAAGAGGGGATTTGTAAATTATATTAAGCGGTCTGAAAGGTTTAGTGATACCAACATCAGCAACAGCAACTGTTGTAAGTCCAATTTAAATATCCTTACTTTAGTTTTTGTGCGTTAAAAAAGATTATTTTCAGAGAAGAATAGACCTCTTCCCTAACTATTCGTTACTTGCTAATATGGAAGTTAGTTGTTTATCTTGTTAATTTACGCTACGACAACTATTAGTAAGTATGCCTCTAGCGCATCCTAGTATATAATCTAACTCTGTTATTATCCTACAGTATTAATAAAGTAATCGAAAAACGTTGTTCACAATTCATAGACCGTAATACCTTTATTTTATGTTTTACCGTTTTATATCTATTCTTTTGAGGAAAATATTATGTTTAAAAAACACTTAGTTGCAGTAGTGGTATTAACTAGCTTGGGTTTATTTACGCCTGCTCAAGCTGATGACGCAGTAGACAAAAGATGGTATGTCTCACCATTTGGCTCTTTTATTCAACCTGGCGGTGATCGTAATACTGAAGGTGGCTGGGGCGGCGGCATGGGCATGGGTAAAATCCTTAATGAACATTTTAATGTTGAATTAAAAGGCTTTTATCAAGGTCATGATAGCACCAACAATAATGGTCGTTGGGATGTCACTGGTGGCACAGCAGATATTCAATACTTTATTTCAAGAGGTATTTTTTCACCTTACACCGTTATCGGCTTAGGTGCGATAAACTCTAGCCATAACGGTAACAGTGGCACCGGTTTTATTGGTGAAGCGGGTGCAGGTGTCACCTACGAAATGAGCGATAACTTCTTACTTCGTAGTGATGTTCGTTATCGTTACAATAATAATGCGGGTGCAAACCTACAACCAGGCACTAACGAATTTAACGATATGGTTGTTAATCTGGGGTTTGTCGTTCCTTTTGGCGCTAAACCTAAACATGTCGTTGCGCAAAGTCCTGCCGCTGCTCCAGCACCTACGCCAATAGTTCAAGCTCATGCTACGGATTGCTCGACATTAGACAGTGATCATGATGGTATTAATGATTGTGCAGATCAGTGCCCTAATACGCCAGCCGGTGCGCATGTTGCTATTAATGGCTGCTGGACAGTAGAGGTTAAATTTGACAATGACAAAGCGATTATCAAGCCACAATATTTTAAAAATTTAGACAATGCTGCTGAGATTATTAAAAATCACCCAGATTTGATTATTGAAGTTCAGGGTCATACCAGTAAAACAGGCAGCTTAAAACATAATATTAAGTTGTCAGAAAGTCGTGCCTTAGCAGTTAAAAAATATTTAGTTCATGATACTCATTCACCACACTTGACAACACAAGGCTATGGTTGGGCTCGTCCTATTGATACTAACGATACTGAAGAAGGTCGTAGTAATAATCGTCGCGTACAACTAGAAGTCAATGGTAGTCAATCTAAATAAATAAGTAAGTTAAGTAGGGCGCAGTTGCGTAAGGTTGGGTTGGAGGTGTTTCAACCCAACGATTATGCCGCCTAGCATTACTGGGTTGCGAAAAATGCAGCCCAGCCCACAAAAGAATGCTATATCAATTAAATATCCTTCCTAAATACAGTCATCATTTTTGTGCGCTGATTTTGAAACTCGACCCTCATTGTTATACATATATTTTCAAAGCAGATCATTCCCATATGGACTACCGAAACTTAGGCTGACGTATAAAGATGCCCCTCTCTGGCACTAATACCCGACGCCCTGAGCTTATGACGATTTACTTAACAGTTGTGTATAATGACCAGAGCATCATTTGGAAACCAGTCGTAACAACATAGCTGAGCTATGGCACTAGCCATTTTTGCTTACATGACGAATAGTTGGGACGGGTAGTTTTCCGACCTACAAAACTGCCAATTCTCGCAATTTTAATCACGCCTATGGCGACTAACCTGCTTTTTTCGGCGGTATTGATGAAATAAATTTCGACTCCCTGATAACTGTGAATCCTTAGATTAGTGGAGTAATAATGACCTATCAATCGTTGTTAAAAACATTACAAGAAAAGCATAAGCTTTCAGCATCAGACTTGAAAAAAATTGAGCGAGTAAAAAAAAACTCGGTAGCTGAAAATATACCGCAATTACTGCTTAAAATGGGGCTATGTTCTGAATTAGATATGGCCGATGCTTTTGTTGAGTCAGGACAGTTTGAAAAAGTAAAATCTGATCAATATCCATCAGAAATGCAGTTGCCTGAGTCCGTGTCGTTACGCTTTTTAAAAAACTACCATATCATAGGCTTAGGTCATACTTATGATGATATTAGCATTGCCATGATGGATCCTAATGATCAGTCCAGCATTGACGCACTTAAATTGGCAACAGGAAAAACAGTTATTCCTAAAGTGGGATTACTGTCAGAAATTGATGCCGCTCTGGATGTGCAATACGGTGAAGATCGATCAAAAATGAACAAGCTAATTGATGACCTAGCCGCTAATAATCTAGGCGATGAAGATTTTGGTGAAGAAGATTTAGCCCATTTGAAAGATTTAGCGAGTGAAGCGCCAGTCATCAAAATGGTTAATTTGATTATGCAGCGAGCGATTGAAAACAAGGCTTCAGACATCCACGTAGAGCCCTTTGAACAAACCTTAAAAATCAGACTGCGTGTGGATGGGGTTTTGCAAGAAATTGATGCGCCTAATGTAAAATCAACCGCTGCTGTCATTTCACGCATCAAGATTATGGCTAAACTAAATATTGCCGAACGGCGTCTGCCTCAAGATGGTCGCATTAAAGTGCAGATGTTGGGCAAAGAACTGGATTTGCGAGTATCAACGATACCGACCATGTACGGTGAAAGCGTAGTGATTCGCTTACTAGATAAGGAAAATACAGTATTGGATTTTGCAGGCTTAGGTTTTGCTGGGCTCCATCTACAGCAGTTTATTGAAGTGTTATCGCAGCCACATGGCATTATTCTAATTACTGGGCCGACGGGTAGTGGTAAATCAACTACGCTATATGCCGCTTTAAAACAACTAAATACACCTGAACGAAAAATAATTACTGTAGAAGATCCTGTAGAGTATCAGATGGAAGGCGTGAATCAGATCCAGGCCAAGCCGCAAATAGGATTAACTTTTGCCTCAGCGCTGCGATCTATAGTTCGGCAAGATCCCGATGTCATTATGATTGGTGAAATGCGTGACCTTGAAACAGCACGAATTGCCGTGCAGTCGGCTCTCACAGGACATTTAGTGTTATCGACTTTGCATACTAATGATGCCGCAGGAGGTATAACACGTTTGCTAGATATGGGACTAGAAGAATATTTACTCACCTCTACCGTCAATGGTATTTTGGCGCAACGTTTGGTCAGAAAATTATGCCCAGCGTGTAAAGTTGGCGCTATTGCTAGCCCAGAAATTGTCAAGAATCTGCGCTTACAACGGCTTGCACCTGACGGTGATATTGTTTTATACAAAGCGGTTGGTTGTGCGGCTTGTGCCGGCATGGGCTACCGTGGAAGACTCGCTATTATTGAATTTTTGCCTATGACCGATCCAGTACGTAAACTTATTATGGCGCATGAAGAAGCCGGGGCTATTCAAAAACTCGCCATTGCTGAAGGTATGCAAACACTTTATGAAAATGGCCTCGTTAAGGTCATACAAGGCATTACAACTCTGGAAGAAGTCATGCGGGTTACGGCGGAAACTTAAGATGCCTTTATTTAGCTATAAAGTAGTTAATAGTCTGGGTGAAACAGAAGAGGGCATAAGAGACGCAATCAGCGAGCCCACCTTGATTGCCGCATTGCATTCAGAAGGCTATCTCCCTATTCGGGTTGCGCCTGCTAATAGCCGGTCATTTTTGAGTTGGCGAGCAAAACAGTCCAAATTATCGCAGAAAGATATCGCTCTTTTGACCAGTGAGCTAGCAACGTTACTGGAATCTGATTTACCTTTGGATAAATCATTATTGGTCTTAATGGATTTAACTGAAGACAATATACGTTTAACTAAATTGATTGCACGCGTATTGGACAAAGTGAAGGGCGGGGCTACCTTGGCTGATGCCCTAGAACAACAATCGGGAATCTTCAGTAAATTTTATTTAAATATGATACGTGCCGGTGAGGCGGGAGGGAGTCTCGGTGACGTCTTGACACGCTTGTCTGCTTATCTGGAAAGCTCCCAAGAATTAAAAGATACCGTCAGTACGGCATTAATTTATCCGGCCATATTACTGGTAATGTCTTTAGCCTCTTTGTTTGTAATGCTGACTTTTGTAGTGCCACAATTTACCGAAATGTTTGAAAGCGCAGGCAAGGCACTGCCCGTTTCAACTCAGATAGTCGTTGCCTTGGCAAAATGGTTGCAAAGCTATTGGTGGGCATTATTGGCTAGTATTATTTTTATATCTAGCTATATGAAATTACAATTAGCTGACCCCATAACCAAGAAGGTATGGGACGGTCGTTTTCTAAAACTGCCTTTGGCAGGGACTATTATTACCCATAAAGAAACTGCTAATATTAGCCGCACTTTGGGAACATTGCTGGGCAATGGTGTTTCATTACTGACAGCATTAACCATCGTTAGAGAAACTGTTGATAATCTGGTGTTGGCTGCCGCTATTGAGGAGGCAGAGGAGCAGTTAAAACAAGGTAAACATTTGTCGGATGCCTTGCTAAGAAATGGCTTGTTTCCTAAAATGGCCATACAAATGATTAAAATGGGTGAGGAAACAGGGCGTCTGGAAGAAATGTTGCTGCGTGTTGCCACTATTTATGACAAACAGCTCAGAGTAGCGATACAACGATTATTAGCTTTTCTTGAACCTGTATTAATAATTAGCTTAGGATTGATGATTGCAGGAATTATTGTGTCAATTTTATTGGCTATCTTAAGCGTGAATGATTTAGCTTTTTAACGGAAATAATACTAACCATGAAAAAACTCAAACCTTTTACAGAAGCAGGTTTTACCTTGCTTGAATTATTGGTCGTACTCGGCATCATTGCCATGCTAGCTGGGATAGTTGGCCCTCAAGTCATGAAGCACATGGGCGAGTCAAAAACCAAAGCAGCAAAAGTACAAATTGAAGATTTGGCAACTACGATGGACATGTATAAATTGGATGTCGGCCGCTATCCAAGTAGTGAAGAAGGCTTAAAAGCATTAATTGAATTGCCAGATAGTACCAATCGTTGGAATGGTCCTTATTTGCGTAAATCAAAAATCCCCTTAGATCCTTGGCAACAAGAATACCATTATGTCTCACCGGGCGAACATGGGAAATTCGATTTATTCACCCTAGGTGCAGACAACAAAGAAGGCGGTGACGGCGAAGATCAGGACATTGTTAGTTGGTAATAACACCTGATGCTCAATATCAACAGAACGGCGTGTTTGCGTTACTTGCCTAGACTACATTATGGTTTTACCCTGCTTGAGCTACTGGTCGTGTTGTTTATTATGATATTGGGATTTTCTATAGTCGGCATTAATCTGTCGTCTGGAGCGGGAGGGGGAGCAATTAAAGTAGCAGCAAGGGATATGGTTTCTGCGTTGCGTTATACCCGAGGGCAGGCGTTAATGACGCATCAAGAAGCGACAATGACCCTTGATCTTGCCGAAAACAGTTATACGGTAAGCGATAGAACTCAGCATTATTTTATCCCTAAAGCCATTGCGCTTACCGTAGTCAGCGCACAAAGTGAGTTAAGCGGTAACGGCATAGCAAATATTCGATTTTACCCAGATGGCTCATCGACTGGCGGTAGAATTACGCTGGAACAAGGCACTATTGCTTGGGAAATTAATATCAACTGGTTAACGGGGCAAATTAAACTAGATGCCAGCGATGCATCAGAATAAACAACAGGGATTTTCGTTATTGGAAATTCTGATTGCATTTTCAATTCTCGCGCTGTCCTTAGGTATCTTATTGAAGATATTTTCCGCAGGTGTTAATACCGCAATGATTGCCGAGAACTATACGGTGGCCGTGCAACTTTCTGAAAGCTTAATGGCTAAAGTGGGTGTGGAAACGCCTTTGCAAACGGGGTTATCGACAGGACTGGAAAATAATCACTATCATTGGCAGGTTGAAGTGAGTCCATTTACCCTTAATACTGATCATACTGACATCAAAACGGTAACCGCAGAACTTTTTAAAGTGAAGGTCACCGTCAGTTGGGATGATGGTCATAACAGTGACCGACAACTGGAGTTAATCACTTTAAAATTAATAAACAAAGCATTATGAAGCAACAGGCGCAGGGCTTTACTCTGATTGAAGTACTCATTGCCATGACGCTGTTAAGCATGATGATGGTATTACTGTTTGCTAGTTTAAAAATTTGCGCCGATAGCTGGGAAAAGGGTGAGAAAAAAATCAACGAGGTGAATGAATTTACTGTCGTTTATACTTTTTTTCACCAACATTTGTCGTTAGCACATCCGTTATGGAATGATTTTTCAAGTGAAGAAAAGACCTTTTCTTTTCAAGGTAGCGCCCATTCCTTGCAATTTGTTTCAGCAATGCCTGCCAGTGCCGGTAGAGCGGGTTTTCAGTTATTTTCAGTCGAGTTACAGTCAGACAATAATGATAGATTTATCAAAGTAACCTTAATGCCCTTTTTCCCCTTAGCGGAGGGAGCGTCATGGCATAAGGAAGACGATATATTAATCAGCCATGTAAGTGATTTTACCTTGGCCTATTTTGGTTCAGATGATGGCCTTAGCCTAGATAGTTGGCAGGATGAATGGTTAGCTAAAAATAGTCTGCCTCGATTGGTTAAAATTAATATCACCTTGGACAATGACATTATTTGTCCGGAAATGATTATTGAGCTTAAGATTGTGGCAACACCTAACACTACCAACACAGCCACGGAACCTATGACAATCAATAACCCTAAAACGGCCCGGTGACAAAAAAAAGAGGGATGGCATTGGTTCTGGTACTGTGGGTCATCAGTTTATTAACGATTATGGCTGGTAGTTTCGCTTTAAGTATGCGCAGAGAAGCGTCTATTACGGCGGGTATTAAAAATAATGCTCAGGCTATGGCCGTTGCCGAATCGGGGATAGCGATAGCAGAATTGATGTTATTGAATCCTGACCAGAATCAACGTTGGCGAGCAGACGGCAGTATTTATGAAATAATCGCAAATGATACCAAGGTTCGTGTACGCTTATTATCTGAAGCGGGTAAGGTAGACATTAATAAAGCCGATCAAGTCTTATTGGAAGCTTTGATATCTTCTGTTCCTAGTGTAGCTGAACAAAAATCAACATTAGTCGCAGCCATACTGGATTGGCGTGACGCCGATGACTTAGTGCATACTGAGGGTGCAGAAAAAAACGAATACAAAGCTGCGGGTCTAAGTTATCAGCCCAGAAACAAACCGTTTCAAACCCTTGAAGAATTGCAGTTAGTCTTGGGGATGAATGAAACTATATTTTTGCAGTTAGAGCCGTTAATAACGGTTTATTCGGGACAGTCGACAGTTTCAGTGCAACAGGCGGCTAAAGACGTTTTACAGATCATTCCCGGCTTGGATACTAGTCTGATAGAGGCTTATATGACAGCCAGAATGGACAGTGCAATCAATAATTTAGCCATGCCGTCATTTCCATCTAGCTCTGGCTTGGCTAGTGCAAACCTACAGCCAACTACACTGGGCTCTAATGTACTAAGCTTAGTGTCTGAAGCACTGTTGAATGATAAGTCCCGTGCTGTCATCAGTGTCGTCATAAAAAAAGTAGATCCCGTGGCGGTGCAAAACACTACGTCGCCACAGAATCCTTTTCAGGTATTAAAATGGCAACAAGTAACGACTCATAATAGGTCATTATTTGTTGATGCAATGAGTAAATTATTAGTAAAACAATATGCTGAACCTGAATTCAACAATTGACCTAGACTTTAAGTCGTTTTTACAGTGGTGGACGCATGAACTAGACGTTCTAGTCCCTAAAAAAATAAAACAGTTGCTCACTGACTCACAAGGCTATCTAATCATAAGTCCCGATGGCGATCAGTTACTACTCACTTATCAATGCAATGAGCAATCCGAAGTGCTGGCAAGATTAGATCGGAATGAATCTGGCATCGCCCAGTTTACTATTTTGCGAGAAACAGATGAGCGACTCACTAAGGCTCAGGTCATACTCAGATTGACCAGTCAGTACGCCCTGCAAAAAGAGCTAAGCTTGCCAGCGGTGGCAAAAGAAAATCTGTTGCAAGTTGTCGCTTACGAGCTAGATCGTTATACGCCATTTAAGCCGGAACAGGTTTATTTTGCCGTTAAAAGGCTCAGTGATGCCAACGAAATGGGGCAGATTAAGGTGACGTTAATATTAACGACTCGAGCTATTCTTGATGCACTCGTTGAGGAGTGCAAGGCGATGACCTTAGCGCCGCAAGGGGCATATTATGACGATTTGGTCATGGATTTTAATAAAAGGGATGATAATTATAATTTATTGCCTGAACAGCTAAGACAAAAAACAACAAAACTAACGCATCTCATTAACTCGGCACTCATAACGCTAACGTGTTTATTACTGGTGGCGGTTATAGCTACGCCGGTTTGGCTTGAAAGTCAAACAGTTAAGGCTTTACAAGTAAAAACCGATGCCTTAGAAAAAGATGCCAAAAAAGTTAAAGCCTTGCAGAAAGACATAGACGCTACCATAGATGAAACCCGTCAATTGCTTGCAGAAAAAAGTGCCGCACCGACTATGATTGTTATGTTGAATACCTTAAGTTCGCTGATAAAAGATGATGCTTGGTTAAATTATGTACAATACTCAGACGGTCATTTACAAATACAAGGTGAATCGCCCACAGCTTCAGCACTGATAGCGGTACTAGAAGCATCTGATTTATTTGCTCACGTTCGATTTGAGTCGCCGCTTACTCAAGATGCTGTCAGTAAACTTGAACGCTTTCAGATTACTGCGGATGTAATCCCAACAGGAATACATTAATGCACATTGATAAAAGCCCAAAAATGCAGCGTTGGCTGGCGTTAAGTTTATTAATGATCGTAGTGCTAGTTATCAGCCTAATCGTTGTAGCCCCTTTACTTAACAAAGGTCTAGAATTGCATAAGTCTAAAAATGACTTGATATTTAGATTACAGCAATATGAACGAATTTTAGCCACGAAAAATACCGTAGTGGCCAGTATGGCCAAAATAAAAGAACAGCATGACCTGCAAAGTTATTTTAATAGTCAAGAAACAGATGCTTTAGCCTCTGCTGAAATGCAAGCGTTTATAAAAAAAACGATAGTCGATGCAGGAGGGCAATTAAGTAGCACTCAGGCACTTCCGGTCAACAACAAAAATAAATTTAGTAAAATAACGGTTAGAGTAAGAATGAATGGCAATAGTGAGGTTTTACGAGCAGTGCTTTACAACATAGAAACATCGACCCCGTTAATCATTATTGACCAAATCGATATCAGACCCTTGCGCGGCGCCATGAATAATGTCACACGTCAGATTGAGGCTAACAATAATTTAAACGTTAATTTTCAAGTAGTCAGTTTTATGAGAAAGCTAGCTGAATGAATCGTAAACGATTTTATGCACTCGCTACTATTTGCGTCGCCTGTATCTTAATTATTTTGATGGAGTATTTTTATGCCCTATGGGCGCAAAAACACACGGTGAACTCAACAACAGCCATACATCCTAAGCAATTACTTGACGAAATGCCCGTTATAGATCTACGCCTACAGCCTGAAAGCAGTTATGCCGACTTAGTTACTAGACCCTTATTTATTAAAGGCAGAAGACCCGTAAATGAAGCTCTTTCTGAAACATTGCTAACGTCACAAACAGCCACTAATACTTTTGATTGGCAACTAAATGGAATTTATACCACCCCTAAAGGCTTGTCTGCTTTGTTAAGTCGATCTACAGCCAAAACACCTAAAGATGCTCATCGAAAACTCACTATCGGCGCGGAACTTGATGGTTGGATGTTGACTGACATTAAAAAAGATCGAATCTTGTTAGAGCAAAACAACCAGTCAAAGGAATTATTGCTGCAAAAATCAAAACCTAAAGAATTATCCAAAAACTTAAGCATACCGTTAGCTAACCAAATACCAGACATTCCGCCACCTCCTGAAGCAGCTAATCCATTTAACACACCTAATAGCCCACCACCCGCAGCAGGCGGTTTTGAGAATATTAATAATGACAACCCCTAAAAATAAAATAATCCCCAGTGTTCTACTAATGGGCTTATCACTAGTCGGCTGCGAGGCATTAAAGCCCTTTACCATTGATAAATTACCGTTGACTCCGGTAACAAGGGCGCAAGAAGATAAATCCCCAGATGCTGCCTTTAAAGACTTACAAAATACACCGCCAGTATCAAAAATAATAAAGCCCTTTAGCGAACTATATCCTGGAACGGAAGGTTTTGTAGCGGGGACTGCTCCTCACCATAGAACCACCACTCCAACAGGCGCGGGTACTTATAGCTTAAATTTTGATGATGCTGATCTGGGCGAAGTTGCAAAAGTAATCTTAAGCGATATTCTTGGGCAAAACTATGTACTAAGTCCAAAAGTGCTAGGTAAGGTCACCTTACAAACCACGGAAGCCTTAACTAAAGAAGAATTAATACCAACCTTAGAAATGGTTCTGCGCATGAATAATGCGGCGTTGGTTAAAGACAGCCATATTTATCATATTGAACCTACGTCTGATGCTTTATTTGTTTCTAATATAGCCAGCAGTAAAACAGGTTATCAAACCCGTGTGATTCCAGTCAGAAATGTGGCTGCTCAAGAGGTTGCCGACATTATAAAACCGCTAGTCCATGAAAAAACCATACTTAATATTGATGGCAGTCGCAATATTTTGGTGGCATCGGGTACTGCCGATGAAATAGCGAGGGTCATTGATCTGGTTAGCACGTTTGATATTGATCTTTTAAAAGGCCGATCTTTTGGTTTATTTAGTTTGGCACATGTTGATCCAGAAACCGTTATTAAAGAACTGGAAGGTATTTTTCATCAAAAAGCTAAAGATGATGAGTCTGCATTTTTTCAATTTATGCCTATACAGCGATTAAATGCTGTTTTGGCTGTGACCCATCAAGGTCACTATTTAAAAGATATTGAAAACTGGGTGTTTAGACTAGACCGTGCTAACTCAGCGTCTGGTGGCGGTGGCGTGAATGTTTATAAAGTTCAACATGCCAATGCTGAAGACTTAGCTAACACCTTGAATGAAATTTTTACCGGTGCGCAAAAAAAATCGAGCACGGCAAAAGTAGCACCAGGGCAAACAGCAGCGGCAATAAGCAATAAATCTCCAACCGATACCGTAGCAACTGATAGCACGACGGCTAAATCAACCACGAGTAATAGTGGAGCATCGGGGACGGCCAAGGTCTCTAATGTCGACAATGTAAGAATAATTGCCGACAAAGCTAATAATGCCGTGGTTATTGTTGCAACCGCGCAAGAATATGCAGTCATTCGGCCTATCATCGAGCAACTCGATATATTACCGTTGCAAGTACTGATTGATGCGACCATCGCCTCGGTTAAATTGACTGATAATTTACAATATGGCATCGCTTGGTATTTACAGCATGGAAGTACGACAGTCGGCGGTGCCGTGGGTGGGATCTCTGGAGCAAGTATTGCTAATGCGGGTGCAGCAGCTGTAGCAGCGGTGGCAACGGGGGGATTGAGTGCCGTTTATAGCTCAAGTGCCGTCAATGCACTTTTAAGTACAGAAGCTGGGAAAGGTAACGTTAATGTGATTTCATCACCTTCTTTAATGGTGTTGAATAATCAAAAAGCAAAAATAAATGTCGGTGATCAAGTGCCCATACAAACAGCGTCTACACAACTACCCACCACATCTGGAACAACAGCCGGTTTACTGACAAGTAACTCCATACAATATAAAGATACGGGTGTTACCTTAGAAGTGACACCTCGGGTTAATGCGAACGGCATAGTTATTATGGACGTTCATCAGATTGTCAGTTCGGTAATACCCGTAACAAGCGCAGTTGGCATTCAATCACCAACTATTAATAAAAAAGAAATCGATAGTTCCATTGCCATCAATGATGGAGAAACCATTGTATTAGGCGGGCTTATTGATGACAACAATGCCATGAATAAAAGTGGAATTCCGTTGTTATATGATTTACCGTGGATAGGCTCATTGTTTGGTAGCACTAGCTATACTAGAACTAAAGACGAATTAGTGATTCTTATTACCCCGCGCGTAGTCAAAAGCAAGCAAGATTCACGGCAAATCTCTGATGAGTTTAAGCGTAAATTAACGGGTATTTATCAGAAAGTAACGCAAAGTGGCAATGAAACGACCTCAGACATAAAAAGAAATATACCTACATTAAATTAGTAAAGGGGGAGGTGAATAGTTACATAGAGTCTATTGATTCTGGGAGCGCTGAGCCCCAGCTCGGCGTAGTCTGGCAGCCCAACAGACAGTAATCGATCTGACTGTACCAAGCTGGGAGCTCTGTGCTTTGGGAAAGTTATCTTGTTCGTGCGTAGAGTATTTTTAACTTTTATTCCAAGCATATAGATTACCTACGTTAATGGCAGTGGTCTTAAGGCGCTGCCTGTATGACTTAACCTAATATTGTTTAACAAAAATCAACTGATCAGTGGCAAAGCCAAAGGTCTTGGCTTGCTCAAGCAAGGCTTGCATAGTCGCTGCCGGTAATTGTTTGGTTCTGGATAGTATCCAGAAATAGGAGCGATCTGGGCCGGTGATCATCGCATAACTATAGTCTTTTTTATCCAGCTCAATAATATTGTAAGCGCCATAAAAAGGGCCGAAAAAAGACACTTCTAGCATGCCTTTGTTAGCTTGTTTTACAAAATAAGCCTTACCTAAGGCTTGGTGATATTCATTAGCTTGGGTATCCCAGCCTTTATTAAGCACATCAACGCCGCCATCAGCACGTAAGCTATAATTAGCGGAAATGTTTTCCAAGCCGCTTTCAAAGCGGTGGTCGAGTCTTGCTACTTCGTACCATGTACCCAGATAACGATTAATTTCAAAATCATCAATGGCCACGAGCCCTTCAGGAATCCCTGTACAGCTAGTCAAAATGAATGTTATTAGTAGAAAAAAGTATTTCATAGTGGTTATGATTTTAAAGGGTTTAAGCATCATTTAGAGTGTGTCAATAAGTTTTGACAGCATGAAATTTCGTTAACGTATCCTAAAATGCAGCCTAATGGCTGTGTTACAAAATAGACACATAGAAAAGTACTTTGACAATAAAGCCTTACTCCTACATTTTTTCAGTCATGGCTTTATAGCGCTCATCCCGCTCCGTATGTACATAAATAGAGGTTGTTGATATATCACTATGTCCAAGATTATCTCTAACAATAGCCAGTGGTACACCACGGGTAACAGCATGACTGGCATGAGAATGCCTTAGCCAATGAGTACTGGCTTTTTTAAGTCTTGAGGCAATGGCAGGATCATCTTTTCCGAGTACGCCGGCAGCCTCTATAAAAAAATCTTTCAAAGTTCGCGCTAATGTAGATACCGACACACCTTCTTTCATGTCACCACGGATCTTGCCAATCAAAAAGGTATCGGCTGAGACATATTCAAGTGACGACAAGTGTCGCTCACCTAAATGTCGGTTTAGCTGTTCGATGAGTATCGGTGGTATCGGTACTTCGCGATATTTTTTGCCTTTACCCTCGACATCCAGCCAATATTGTTCTTGATCATCTGAAGACAGGCGCTTTACATGTCCGGCTGTTGCATTAGCAAGTTCTTCAAGCCTGAGTCCTGTGCGGTAAGCAAGCATTAGAACAAATCTTATTCTCTGATAATAACGATGTTGATTTGGCTCATGCTCTTGATTCATCGCCTGCTGTTCAGCAAAGCCCAGCAGCTTTTCCCAAAGAGCGGGTGACAATACTTTTTCAATGGCACTATTGCGCTTGGGGTAGTTCTCATAAGCCAAACCAGCAAATGGATTGCTATCTAAGTAACGCTGACCCACTAGCCAATCGCATAATGAGGAAAGTATGACTTTTGCATGCCTGACACTCACCGGTTTTAACGGCCCTTTGAAAGGCCGCCATTGACTGGATGATCGGCTTGATGTTGAACTAATCCAAGAAGATTCGGGTGCTGGGTCTGTTAAAAATCGCAGGTATTCGGCACAATCCACCGTGGTTACGGACGAAAATGATTTGTACTTAGCCATAATGGCCCATAACAAGAACCGTTCTGCTTCTTTACGATAGGCTCTGAAGGTCTGATTGCTGGAAATCCATAAAGATAACCAAGCCTGAATCGCTTCATAATCATTGTTTGCCTCGACTTTACAGCGTTCCATTGGTGCTCGGTTTGAGCCGCTTGAACCGTCTAGCAACTCAGGTGGCAAAAAACGCTCAAAGGGCGCTATCTCTGAGATTCGAATAATCGATGTATTTTCTATGACTACTTTTTTACTCAGATCCAGCGTAAGGTTTAAATCATGCGCATAATCTTCAAATAGCGCTTCAACAATCTTTGCCGATTTAAGCCCAAAGTTTGGCAATCCTTGCCACCAATCATGACCTCGTTCATTAATGAACGTATTAAGATCGCTGAGTGATTTGATACCCGCCTCTTCTAGTCGACTAGCAATCTTTGCCATAAACCACACCGTTACCAAACTATCAGGCTGTGGCGTGGGAACTAAACTCGACAGCGTTTCAAATGACTTAAGCGCTAATTCTATCCAGTCAGGAGTATAGCCTCTCTCCTGACTCCAGATGGCTTCATGCGTTATAAGATTTAAGCGCCTTGCTTTGATGGCCAACTGTGAGCGTAGCAATTTAACCATTGCCTGTGTCTCTGATCGATCCGCGACTGATGAACACATTTCGCCCAGAATATGCCAGTCTACGCCTTGTATCCAGCCGCGTAATAAGGCGTGATGCTCTGAAGAAAATTGTTTAGAAATAGTCATGACTTCAATAGGGCTGTTTATGTTCGGTGAATAATGACCTCCCCCTTTGAAAAAATGAGGAGGGGGGATTAAAAAAACGTCAACATCGCGTTTTAGCGTTCTATGCCTAAGATTTTAGTACAGATTAGTTAAGGTCTAGTTTCTTTTTTTTATCCTATTGATAGGCTTGCCGGCTCGTGTTGGTAATGATTTTTGTTTTACAACACGCGCTTGTAATTCTAACGTTGTTCTTAAAGTCGCTATCTCAATATCTTTTTTAGACAGCGTTTCAAGCAAATTATCAAGCTTACCCATCACCTGATTAATTTTAGTGCTCTGTATTTCGCGCTCCAGAGATTCTGCTTGTAATTTATTCGATAATCGTTCAATTTGCGTTTTGTTAGCGAGTCGTAACGCTTCTTTTTCTTCTTCAATACGCTTTAGATGCCAAGTATGTTCCTGCTCAAAGCGTACCTTCCATTCTGTAGCTTGTACTTCTTGAGCACGTCTTAATTCTTGTAAAGTGGCTTCTGTTATCGTGAGTGTTTGTTGCGTGTCTATAAGTTGCTTGCCGTGAACGAGTAGGGCCGTGTCTTTTGTCTCTAATTGCTGCTCTAGGCTTTTAATACAGTCATTTAATAACTCAAGCTGTTGCACATAAGCGGCCTCTTTATCCTGCCATTCCTGAGTTAGTTTTTCATTTGTTTCTTTGTGAAGCTGTAAATGGCCTTCAAGCGTCTCCTCACGGAGTTGAAACTCTTTTAAATCCACATCAAATACTTTTTTAGATTGATCAGTGGCCGTCTTCCAGATGTTATCTACCGCCTCCAATAAGGCATCCGGTAGATCAGGCCTGCGTAAGCGTTCTTTGTGTTTCTTGGCAAAATTTAATAGCCAATCATTGATGGCACGCTTGATGATGGCAGGGCTATTGGTATCGATACGATTTCTGATGGCCTCAACAGTAGGGAAGCGTCCCTCTTCGATCAGAACGTCATCACAGGCATCGTAGGCACGGTTATAGGAATCGCTAATGACAGGCATATATCTCAATAAATGGAGTTAAGTTAATTTTATGAGTTAATTTTATGAGTCTTTAACTAAATTTACAAATAGATTAACTAAGCTACGCGCGATAAGCTTAATTATCAAGCGTAAGAACTGTTTTCTAGCCTAACAATATCATCGAGTCACAATCCTAGGCCCGAATCCATATATTAAATGCAGCACCCCTTAAAAGGGTTAGATGGTATAGTGGCACTATTCCTCATCGCCACTCCCTAAACGGCGAGGTTTTACGCTACACATGGATAAATTTTGTAATGAATAATCTTGGTATTTGGTTAGTTCGATCTGATAGTGAGCTCTTGGCAGCAACCCTACAACATCAGTTAGGGGGGACGCTTTATAAACCTTGGCTGAATACGTCCCTTACGCAAAAAGAGCAGTTTGCTGCAGCATTCCCTTTACACAGGCGCT
>Ga0214187_1000117_pt1 | contig 22199 bp, 12 predicted proteins | sample TroBogEpilimnion_4_FD_153025 | JGI IMG/M metagenome (GOLD analysis project Ga0214187, IMG submission 153025) | Freshwater microbial communities from Trout Bog Lake, WI - 24JUN2008 epilimnion | ecosystem: Environmental > Aquatic > Freshwater > Lake > Epilimnion/Euphotic zone | place: Trout Bog...
GTCCACGACGACCATCACCGGCTGCGAATACTTTGTTAATGCTAGTGCTGTATTGTTTTTCGGTGGCTTTAATTTGACCACGTCCGTCTAACTCAACACCTAATTGCTTTAACAAGCCCTCGTGTACAGGATGCACAAAGCCCATAGCCAATAGCACTAAGTCAGCATCTAAGGCAAAAGCACTGCCTTCTTTATCTGACATTTTCCATTGACCCGCTTCTTGTTTCCATTCGACTTCTACGGCATTCAGATGAGTAATGACGCCATCTTTGCCTGTTACGCTTTGGGTATTGGCACTCCAATAACGGTGCTTGATACCTTCATCGTGTGAGGTGGTGGTGCGTAACTTGTTAGGCCAGTTTGGCCACGTGGTTAATTTGTTTTCTTTTTCAGGAGGCTTAGGCAAAATTTCCAATTGCACAACGGATAAAGCGCCTTGGCGTATAGAAGTGCCTATGCAATCAGAGCCTGTATCGCCGCCGCCTATTACGACCACATGTTTACCGGCTGCGGAGATAGCAACCTCTTCTGCGATAGTATCACCGGCATTGCGTTTGTTTTGCTGGCGTAAGAAATCCATCGCAAAATGCACACCTTCGAAATCATTACGGCCTGCAACTTCTAAATCACGCGGCTTTTCTGAACCGACAGCTAATACCACAGCATCGAAGTCGCCGAGTATTTTCTGTACGGGGATATCGGTACCGATATGGCTGTTGGGTCTAAAGCGCACACCTTCAGCTTGCATTTGCGCAATACGTCGGTCTATGTGTGACTTTTCCATTTTGAAATCAGGAATGCCGTAACGTAGTAAGCCACCGATACGGTCATTCTTTTCATAAACCACCACATCATGTCCAGCGCGTGCTAACTGTTGCGCACAAGCCATGCCCGCAGGGCCAGAGCCTACAACCGCTACGCGTTTACCAGTACGTTGCGCAGGAATCAGTGGTTTTACCCAACCCATTTCCCAGCCTTTGTCGATAATGGCGCGTTCTATGGATTTAATGGTGACCGGTTGATCGGTTAAGTTCAACGTACACGCCGCTTCACAGGGCGCAGGGCAAATACTTCCGGTGAATTCGGGGAAGTTATTGGTGCTATGTAAAACGGTTAAGGCTTCTTGCCAATTACCATGAAATACGCCATCATTCCATTCAGGAATAATGTTGTTGACAGGGCAGCTTTGGTGGCAAAAAGGAATGCCGCAATCCATACAGCGTGAGCCTTGCTCAGCCATTTTCTCGTCACTAGGGGCGAGTGTAAATTCTCGATAATGTTTTATACGATCACTCGGTGCTTCATAGCTCCGTTCAGTGCGCGCTAGTTCCATAAAACCAGTGGGTTTTCCCATTTTAAAATACCTTCTTTAAATAAACAGTTACGCAGTGAGGGAGGCTTGTTCTGCTTGGATTTGTTTAAGCGCTGCACGATAATCGACGGGCATTACTTTAACAAAAAACGGCAAATATTGCTGCCAATGATCCAATATGTGTTGTGCTCTAGGGCTACCTGTGTAACGTTTATGATTTTGAATCAAATGTTTTAAACGTTGCGCGTCATGACGAGTCATGTCGGACATCAAGTGTACACGACCATGTGTTTCTAAATCGCCACCTTGGTGAGCAAGCAGCTCAAGCGTATCGTCTTCTTCTGGTATAGGTTCTAGTTCTACCATAGAGAGATTGCACAATTGATCAAAGCTACGTGATTCATCCAATACATAGGCGATACCACCGGACATGCCGGCTGCAAAATTACGTCCGGTTTTACCCAATACCACAACAACACCCCCCGTCATATATTCGCAGCCATGATCGCCTACGCCTTCAACAACAGCTAGAGCGCCTGAGTTACGTACGGCAAAACGTTCGCCGGCCACACCATTGAAGTAACATTCACCACTGATAGCACCATAGAGTACGGTGTTGCCTACGATAATGTTTTCCGCAGGATCAATAGGGCAGTCTTTGGGAGGATAAATAGCAATACGTCCGCCACTCATGCCTTTGCCAACATAGTCATTACCTTCGCCTTCAAGTTCAATGCTAACACCTTGTGCTAAGAAAGCACCAAAGCTTTGTCCAGCAATGCCCGTGGCTTTAATGGCAATCGTATCTTCAGATAAGCCTTTGTGACCATAACGCTTAGCAACTTCACCTGACAACATCGCACCAACCGTTCTGTTGACGTTACGAACCTGCGTATTGATTTGAACGGCTAGGCCCTTTTCTAGTGCAGGTTGAGCTGCTGCAATCAAGCTATGATCCAAGGCATGCTCTAAGCCGTGATCTTGACTTTCACAATGATAAACAGCGGTATCGTCATCAACTTCTGGTTTGTAGAAAATTCGACTAAAATCTAAGCCATCCGTTTTCCAATGCGATAAGGCGCGTTGCATATCCAGTTTATCTGAACGACCGACCATTTCATTAATGGTACGGAAGCCCAGTTTGGCCATCCAGCGTCTCACATCTTCAGCAACCATAAAGAAATAATTGACGACATGTTCAGGTTGACCCGTAAAACGTTTACGTAGTTCAGGATCTTGTGTAGCAACACCCACAGGGCAGGTATTTAAATGACATTTACGCATCATTAAGCAACCTGAAACAATCAAGGGTGCGGTCGCAAAACCAAATTCATCTGCGCCTAATAAAGCACCAATCACTACATCGCGACCTGTGCGTAAACCACCATCTACTTGCACAGCAATACGGCCACGCAGTTTGTTAAGCACCAAGGTTTGATGGGTTTCTGCTAGACCTATTTCCCAAGGCAAGCCCGCGTGTTTGATGGAGGTCATAGGACTCGCACCTGTACCGCCATCGTAGCCGGAGATGGTGACATGATCAGCGTGAGATTTAGAAACCCCTGCAGCAACCGTACCTACACCCACTTCAGAAACCAATTTAACACTGATACGCGCTTCTGGATTGACGTTTTTCAAGTCATGAATCAACTGAGCTAAATCTTCAATTGAATAAATATCATGATGAGGAGGGGGCGATATTAAGCCCACGCCTTGCGTAGAATGACGAACTTTAGCAATGACGGCATCGACTTTGTGGCCAGGTAGTTGTCCACCTTCACCGGGTTTTGCGCCTTGTGATATTTTAATTTGTATATCATCAGCATTAACCAAATATTCGGTAGTTACACCAAAACGACCCGAAGCGACTTGCTTGATCGCAGAACGCATAGAGTCGCCGTTGGGTAGGGTTTTGAAGCGTTCAGGAAGTTCTCCACCCTCTCCGGTATTAGATTTTCCACCAATACGATTCATGGCGATAGCTAAATTAGTATGCGCTTCGTAAGAAATCGAGCCGAAAGACATAGCACCGGTTGCAAAACGTTTAACGATACTAGCGGCTGATTCTACTTCCTCTAAGGGCACAGGATCGGCATCTTCTTTAAAAGTCATTAAGCCGCGCAAGGTAAGCAATGATTCATTTTGCTCATCAATTAAACGGCAAAAATCAGCATACAGGTCAGGGTTGTTGGTGCGCGTTGCGTGTTGCAAGGTGCTGATGGTCGCTGGCGTCCAAGTATGCGCTTCACCTCGTATGCGGTAAGCATATTCACCACCTATATCTAAGGCATTGCGATATAAAGGTGAGTTACCGAAAGCAAGGCGATGACGACGAATAGTTTCTTCGCTGATTTCTGCTAAACCTGCGCCTTCAGTGGTGCTAGTGGTGCCTGTAAAATAACGATCTAAGAAGGGCTCAGATAAACCAATAGCATTGAAGATTTGTGCGCCACAATAAGATTGATACGTTGAAATGCCCATTTTAGACATAACTTTTAACAAGCCTTTAGAAACCGCTTTGACATAACGTTTATGAGCTTCATATTCTGTTAAGTCAGCGATATCTGGGCACAATCCGCTGAGTGTATCTAATGCTAGGTAAGGATTTATGGCTTCTGCACCATAGGCTGCTAATAAAGCAAAATGATGAACTTCCCGAGCCTCACCAGTTTCTACCACCAAGCCTACTCTAGTTCTTAAACCTTCTAAGGTTAAGTAGTGGTGTACTGCCGAGGTTGCTAGCAATGCAGGGATAGCGACATGTGCGGCATCTAGGTCTCTATCAGAAAGCGCTAGAATGTTGTTGCCATCAATAACCGCTTGTTTGGCCGCAGAACAAAGCTTGTCCAGTGCGCCTTCCATACCCTGACTACCCGTGTCTGATGGATAGCAAAGTGTTAAGGTTTTAGTTTTAAATACGCCACCAGTACGTGCTTCAATACGGCGAATTTTTTCTAAGTCTTGATTAGTCAAAATAGGCTGGTCGACTTCGAGACGCATATGCGTACCGCCTTCATCTAAGCCGAGTAAATTAGGGCGTGGGCCGATCAGTGAAACCAATGACATTACCAATTCTTCACGAATAGGATCTATCGCTGGATTGGTCACTTGGGCAAAGCCTTGCTTAAAATAATCGTACAGCATGCGAGGACGTTGTGATAATACCGCAAGTGCCGCATCGATACCCATAGAGCTAATCGCTTCTTGCCCAGTGAGTGCCATAGGCTTTAGGATAAATTCTATATCTTCCCGCGTATAGCCAAAAGCTTGTTGTCTGTCCATTAGCGTATTGGCATCGGGAGCCATCGCTGATACTTCGGCAGGTAGCTTAGAGAGTAAGATTTGCGTCTTGTCTAACCAATCTGAATAAGGATTTAAGTTGGCTAACTCTGCTTTTAATTCGGCATCATCAATGATACGTCCTTGCAGAGTATCAATCATCAGCATTTTTCCTGGCTGTAAGCGCCATTTTTTGATGATTTTATGTTGAGGTATGTCTAATACGCCCATTTCTGAGGCCATGATAACGAAATCGTCATCGGTGACTAAATAGCGAGCAGGACGCAGGCCATTACGATCTAATGTAGCGCCAATTTGACGACCATCGGTGAAAGCAATCGCGGCAGGGCCATCCCAAGGTTCCATTAGCGCGGCATTATATTCATAAAAGGCGCGTAGTTTTTCATCCATCAGTACGTTGCCTGCCCATGCTTCTGGAATTAGCAACATCATGGCATGGGCTAGCGTATAGCCACCTGCGACTAAAAGTTCTAGCGCATTGTCAAAACAAGCCGAGTCTGATTGACCTTCAGCAATGAGAGGCCATAATTTATGTACATCTTCGCCTAAGATTTTAGAGGCAATAGAATGACGGCGTGCCGCCATGCCATTAACATTGCCACGCAAGGTATTGATTTCGCCGTTATGCGCAATCATGCGGAAAGGGTGAGCTCTATCCCACGTTGGGAATGTGTTGGTAGAAAAGCGTTGATGAACCAAGGCCATTGAGCTATCTAAGCGCTCATCAAGCAGGTCAGGGTAGTATGAGCCTACTTGATTTGCTAATAACATGCCTTTATAAACTAAAGTGCGTGTTGATAACGAGGGTATGTAAAAGGTATGACCATGATCAAGGTTTAAATCACGGACAGCATTTTCAACTTGTTTGCGTATAACAAACAGTTTGCGTTCGAAAGCATCTTGATCAGTGCTATCGTCACTGAGTCCGATGAAGATTTGCTTAATATTAGGTTCAACTTGTTTTGCTGTTTCACCTAATTCTTCATTATTAACGGGTACGTCACGCCATCCGAGTAAGACGGCCTTTTCTTGCTTAATAATATCAGTAAGCAGTGTTATGCAGGTCTCGCGATTGGATGCATCGCTAGGTAAAAATACCATACCTACCGCATAGTTGCCTTCAAGAGGCAGTGTTAAGTTTTGTTTAGCACATTCGGCGCGTAAAAAAGCGTCTGGCATTTGAATCAATATGCCTGCACCATCGCCAGCGTAAGGATCAGCACCAACGGCACCGCGATGGGTCAGGTTTTTAAGTAGTTCTAAGCCTTGACTAACTATCGCATGGCTTTTATGGCCTTTTATATGAACAATGAAACCCACACCGCATGCGTCATGTTCGTTGCGTGGGTCATATAAACCTTGTCTGGTTGGTAGCGTACTTTGACTCATGGTCACCTCTGAAAGAATATTACAAAAGGGTTATTGATTCCCTTTAAAACCCTAGTTCTGCTCACACGTAACGCTTTCAATTAAAGCTGCAACGGAGCAAAACCGCTAAATTATACGGATGCAAGCTAGACCTGTCACGCAGTCTTTTATTTCATAAGCCAAACAGCCTTATGTCCTTATAAAAAATAGGGAGTTAATAGGGCTACCAATTTAAAACGGGATAGTTTCAGCGCAGATGAAAGGCTCAGGGCGAAAGATTAAGTCTAGGAGGCTAGTAACATACTAGCCTTAACCCTTGACCCCTTGGCTGCGCTTAGGAGAACCTTGTCTAAAAATGAATGATTAAGCTAGACTGTCCCGTCTTAAGTTGGTAGCCAAATTAATTATTTATGTACCTAATTTGATTAGCTAGATGCTTTTGTCTTTTAAAGTAAGGTAGTATGTCAGCTTATGTAATAGTCATGATTTGATAGGCCCTATGAAGATTAAATACCAATTAATATGTCTGCTGTTAGGCATGTCTTGTTTTTGTAGAATTACTTTTAGTAGTGTGCTAGACCAGCAAAGACAAGATTTTTTGATGGCTGAAAAAATGTTAGCGCAAGGTAAAGAATTTGTGTTTTTAAGCCTGAGCGCCAATTTAGTCAGTTATCCCTTATATCCCTACTTACAATATCAATGGCTAAAAACGCATTTAGCGCAAACAGAGCATATTAAAGACTTTTTAGTGACCTATAAAGACACTCGTTATGCACAAATACTACGAAGTCAGTGGCTACATTATCTTGCCGATAATGAGCGGTGGGAGGAGTTTGTTCAATTTTATCAAGTTGCTGATACGCTGGCCCAAGAGTGTCAATTTTATTGGACAAACTATAGGTTAGGTCATCAGCAGCAACCATTGGCTGATGCTATGCGGCTATGGCTGACTGGAAATAGCCAGCCTTCTGAATGTAATGAGTTAATGTCATTGTTGCTGTTGTCGCCTTTATTAAGCCCTGAATTAATTTGGCAGCGTTTTGATCTGGCATTAAAAAATAACAATAAACCCTTAACAAATTCGTTGCGGTATTTATTTGACGACTCCAATCGAAAGATCGCTGACTTATGGCTACAAATACAAAATAAGCCAATCATAATCCAATATGATCAGTTTCTAGTTGATAGCGATTTACACGCACGTATGTTTGCTTATGGCCTAGAAAAACTGATGCAGTCAGATTTAGAATCAGCCATCATGGTTTGGGAGACTAAAAAATCACAAGGCTATTTCAATGCGCAAGTTGTTCAACAAATTGAGCGTGGTTTGGGGCTTGCTTTGGCTCATGCTCGAGATGATAGGGCTTATGATAGGCTAAATAATGTATCTGAGCCTGATGCAGAAGTTAGCGAGTGGAAAATTAGAGCCGCTTTGTTTGCCTTAAATTGGCCGCAGGTTAATCAGGCTTTAGCGGGCTTAAGCGCTGAAGAAAAACAAAAACCTCAATGGCAATATTGGCAGGCCAGAGCCTTAATAGAAACGGGGGATATGCAGCAAGGACAGGCTGTCTATCAGACACTCGCCCATGATAGAAGTTATTATGGCTTTATGGCGGCTGATGCGATTGATAAACCTTATGAGTTTTCAGATAAGCCCGTCAATCTTCTAGGTGATGACTTAACCGTATTGTCAGAGCAAGTTGATTTTCAAGTGGTTCATGAATTTATTGCCTTAAATCGTGATCTTGATGCAAAGCGGCAGTGGTGGTTTGCCATCAACAAGTTATCCAATAATCAGCGCATGATCTCGGCTAAATTAGCGCAGCAATGGAAGTGGGATCAAGTCGCCATTATGACCTTGGTTAAATCTGATTATTGGGATGATTTGGCCTTGCGCTTCCCGCTTCAATACGCCAGTCAAATTCAAAGTAATGCTTATAGTATGAATCTTGAGCCTGCGCTTATTTTTGGCTTAATCCGTCAAGAAAGTATGCTTGATCCGAACGCAATGTCTGCGGTGGGCGCTCGTGGGTTAATGCAGATTATGCCAGAAACTGGAAAGGAGATTGCGCACGACTTAAATGTTCAGTGGCAAACCGTCAATAGCTTATTTGTGCCTGACATTAATATTAGATATGGTACTTTTTATTTTAAGCGGTTATTGAATCAGTTTGACGGTCATTTTGCTTTAGCAACAGCGGCTTATAACGCAGGGCCAGGCCGAGTGACTAAATGGTTAGCCATTGATCGGCCATTACCTGCAGATGTTTGGGTAGAAACTATACCCTTTAAAGAAACAAGGAAATATGTCAGCTCTGTACTTGCATACACCATTATTTACCAACAACGACTGCAAGGTAAGGTATTAAAAATGCGTGAATTGCTGCCTGTTCTAACTCAGCATTAAAAATTGAGCTGATTTTTTTGGGTGACTGTTAGATAATATGGCTTTACTTTATAAGAATAATTAAAAAGGTACACTAAAGGTATGGAAAAACAGCATAGTTTTACGCGCGAAGAGTTATTAAAGTCCGGTCGGGGGGAGTTGTACGGACCTAGCAATGCGCAATTACCATTACCTAATATGCTGATGATGGATCGTATCACTTATATTTCAGATGAAGGCGGCACTTATGGTAGGGGTGAAATTGTCGCTGAATTGGATATTACTCCCGACTTATGGTTTTTTGCCTGTCATTTTCAAGGTGATCCAGTGATGCCTGGGTGTTTAGGTCTTGATGCTATGTGGCAACTGGTTGGTTTTTATTTGTGCTGGATGGGTGGCCCTGGTAAAGGACGCGCATTAGGTGTAGGCGAGGTAAAATTTACTGGGCAAGTGTTGCCTACCGCAAAAAAAGTAACCTATCGCATTAATTTAAAACGACTAATCATGCGCAAACTAGTGATGGGTATCGCAGATGCCACTATGGAAGTCGATGGCAAAGTTATTTATGAGGCGACCGATCTACGGGTCGGTTTATTTACTTCTACAGCAGATTTTTAAAAGGTCAACAGCAAAATGAAAAGAGTCGTAGTCACCGGTTTAGGTATTGTTTCTAGCATAGGCAATAATCGGAATGAGATTGTTGATTCCTTAAAACAAGGGCGATCAGGAATTACATTTGCTAGCGTGTACGAAGAACTAGGCTTTCGTAGCCATGTACACGGCGCTATTAATATAGATTTAGATGCACTCATTGACCGTAAAATAAAACGCTTTATGGGCGATGGCGCGGCATTCAACTATATTGCTATGCAGCAAGCTATTGATGATTCAGGTTTATCAGAAACTGAAATATCCAACTTTAGAACTGGTTTAGTCATGGGTTCTGGCGGACCGTCTACGTCAAACTTAGTTGAAGCGGCTGATATTTTGCGAACTAAAGGCGTGAAGAAAGTAGGGCCCTATATGGTGCCTAGAACCATGTCGAGTACCAATACGGCGTGCTTGGCAACCCCTTTTAAAATTAAAGGGGTCAACTATTCCATCAGCTCAGCTTGCGCCACCAGTGCACATTGTATTGGCCATGCTATGGAATTAATTCAGATGGGCAAGCAAGATGTCGTGTTTGCGGGTGGTGGTGAAGAAGAGCATTGGACCATGTCAGTGCTATTCGATGCTATGGGGGCTTTATCGTCTAAATATAATGATGCGCCAGCGACAGCTTCCAGACCTTATGATGAAACCCGTGATGGTTTCGTGATATCCGGTGGTGGTGGTGTTTTAGTGATAGAAGAGCTAGAACATGCTAAAGCCCGTGGCGCTAAAATATACGCTGAATTAACTGGTTATGGTGCAACCTCGGATGGTTATGATATGGTGCAACCTTCTGGCGAAGGCGCCATACGTTGTATGCAACAAGCAATGTCTACCGTGGATGGCACTATTGATTATATCAATGCTCATGGCACCAGTACCCCCGTGGGCGATACTAAAGAATTAGAAGCCTTACGTGCCGTGTTTGGTGAAGGTCAGGTACCTTGGGTCAGCTCTACAAAATCATTGACCGGTCACGCCTTAGGCGCAGCGGGTGTTAATGAAGCCATTTATTCATTATTGATGATGGAAGAAAATTTCTTAAGTGCTTCAGCGAACATTACTCAGCTTGATCCAGGCGCGGCGGGCATCCCCATCGTTCGTGAACGTCAAGACAATGTCACTTTAAATACCATCATGTCCAATAGCTTTGGCTTTGGTGGCACTAACGCAACCTTAGTTTTTCAGCGTTATAACGGCTAAAACCGCTCTTATTGAGACGCTTCAACTGAAGCGTCTCAATGTCCTTTCCCTGCATAATTACTCTATATTATTCTGACCATGTCAGATCTACAGCAAAAAGATAAATTCGAATTTAACAAGCTACAAAAACGGTTAAGACATCATGTCGGCGATGCCATTGCTGACTATAACATGATCGAAGAGGGCGATAAGGTCATGGTTTGTCTATCAGGTGGTAAAGATTCTTTTACTATGTTAGACGTACTGATGAACTTGCAGAAAACTGCACCCGTCAATTTTGAGTTAATCGCCGTTAATTTGGATCAAAAACAACCCGGTTTTCCTGAGCATGTCTTACCTGCTTACCTTGAATCACTAGGCGTGTCTTATCATATTATTGAAAAAGATACCTACAGTGTTGTAAAGCGAGTTATACCAGAAGGTAATACCACTTGTGGACTGTGTTCGCGCTTACGGCGAGGCACTTTATACGGGTATGCAGAAGCCAATGGCATTACCAAAATTGCCTTAGGCCATCATCGTGACGATATACTAGAAACCTTCTTTCTGAATATTTTTTATGGGGGTAAGCTTAAAGCGATGCCACCTAAATTATTGAGTGATGATAAAAAGAATATTGTCATTCGGCCTTTAGCCTATATGCGTGAAAAGGATATAGAGCGTTACGCGGCTTTTAGAGATTACCCCATTATTCCTTGTAACTTATGTGGCTCTCAGCTTAACTTGCAACGACAAGCCATGAAAATGATGTTAACGACGTGGGATAAACAGTTTCCAGGGCGCTTAGAAACAATTTTTACCAGCTTGCAAAATGTTGCGCCTTCACAGTTGGCCGATAGACAGCTGTTTGATTTCGCAGGCTTAATGCGAGGTGAGTCTATACCAGAAACGCTAGTTGAAGAACATGCGGGTTTAGATGTATTAGCTATGTAACTCACCCATGAACAATGCCTCCCTTAGTCCTGCTATATTACTCCCTGCTTCTAACCTTATGACCCCCATCCAATATATAAATACGCCTGAACAACTGGTTACACTTTGTGCGCAGATTAGAAAAGAATCTTGGTTAGCACTGGATACCGAGTTTTTACGTGAAAAAACCTATTACCCTAAGTTTTGTTTGCTGCAAATTGCCACGCCTGAATGGGTGGCTTGCATAGATCCCATTGCCTTATCTGATATGAGTGAACTCTATGAGGCGTTAGAAAATCCCGCTATCGTCAAGGTCTTTCACTCGTGTAGGCAAGATTTAGAGATATTTCACCAAGCCACAGGTAAATTACCAGGACCGATATTTGATACTCAAATAGCTGCACCTTTATTAGGCTTTCAAGATAATCCAGGCTATGCCATGCTGGTGTCTAGTTTATTAAGTATTAATTTAAATAAGGCGCATACACGAGCTGATTGGAGTAAGCGTCCGTTAACCGAAGCAGAAATTGACTATGCAGCGGATGATGTGATTTATCTATGTCAGATTTATCAAATCATGTTACAAAAACTAACCGAATTAGGACGTGTCGATTGGTTAAAACAAGACTTTGCTGAACTGACTAATCCTGCTAATTATGTGGTTGAGCCTGAAAAAGCTTGGCTTAGAATTAAAGGTAAAAATAAACTAACCGGTAAGCAGTTATCTATTATTCAGACCTTAGCGCATTGGCGTGAAAAAACCGCCCAAGCCGAAGATAGACCGAAAAGCTGGCTATTACGTGATGAATTATTGTTTGATTTAGCCAAATTACAACCCGAAACAGTAGAAGACTTAGCCAATGTACGTGGTCTTAATGAGCGTGCGCTGCATCGTTATGGTAAAGAGCTGTGTTCATTAATTACTGCGGCTAAACAACGTTTGCCGCTACCCTTAAATGAAAAAGATAGACCCGCAAAAAAAACACAACAACAAGAAGCCATTTTAGACATTTTAACCGCCTTGGTACGCATACGAGCCGAAGAAAACGCCCTTAATCCCACCATACTCGCTACGCGTAAAGATTTAGAAGTCTTGATGTTTAATGACGATGAAGAATGCCTGTTATTACACGGTTGGCGCTATAGCATGGCTGGCAAAGAATTGCTGGGACTATTAAAAGGCGAGTTTTTGTTAGGTATCGCAGCAGAACGCTTGGTTATTATTGAAAATAAAGCGCTGTAAGGACAGGTCGCGACCTTTCCCTGCGGTGTTTCAAGGTAATGGTCGTTTTAAGATAAATGAGTGCAACAGTATCTACTTTAAATCTCCGAGTAAAACGTGGTATGTAAAAAATAAAATACTTTAAAATTAAAATCTTAATTGTTGATGATGTTCAATTTACCCTGCTTTTTAAAGTAGATACTGCAACACGTTATACCTAATCATGCGCTTCCGTCATTGCCATTAAATTAAGCAAAAACAGTCATGTGGAGCGCAATAGCTTTAGCTATTGCGCTTTAAAACAGCTAAAGCAGTTTTACTCCAAGAACCCATATTCTTAACTTAATAGTAGGGACAGGTCGCGACCTGTCCCTACAGTGTAAGATAATGCCGCATCTCTCCGTTGTTTATTGAACTCTTCATGAAAGTCATACTCACCGAAAAACCCTCTGTCGCTAGAGACATCGCCCAATGCCTCAATATTAATCAGAAACGTGATGGATATTTTGAGGGTAATGGCTATCAAATCACCTGGGCCTTTGGGCATTTGGTAGAACTCAAAGAGCCTGATGAATATCATCCCGAATGGAAGCGTTGGTCCTTAGACGCCTTGCCCATGATACCCGAGCCCTTTGGTTTAAAAGCACGCGGCGATGAATCCGCGCAAAAACAACTCAATATTATTAAACGCTTATTTTTACCGGCTGATGAAATCATCTGCGCCACCGATGCCGGTAGGGAAGGGGAGTTAATTTTTCGCTATATCTTGTCGTGGACTGAGTGCCTAGAGAAACCTATTAAACGCTTATGGATTAGCTCCTTAACCGATGAAGCTATCCAAAAAGGCTTTAGCCAATTACAGCTAGGTAGTGTTTATGAAGGACTTTATCGTGCCGCAAAGTGTCGCAGTGAGTCGGATTGGATAGTTGGCTTAAATGCCACGCGTTTGTATACGCTTAAGTTTGGTCAATATGGTAGTCTTTGGACTATAGGCCGCGTACAAACCCCAGTGCTAGCACTGATAGTACAAAAAGATTTAGAAATTGCTCAGTTTATTGCTAAAGATTTCTGGGAGCTGTATACCCTGTATCGAGGCGTTGATTTTCAATATGTCGGTGGCCGTTTTGAGCAACAAGCAGACGCTGACAAGTTATTAAAGCAAATAGAACCGCATCCGCTTGAAATTACCTCGGTTAAAGGTAAGCGTGAACAAGTTCATCCGCCCTTACTCTACGATTTAACCGAATTACAAAAAGATTTGAATCTTCGCTATGGCTTTACAGCCGATCAAACCTTAACACTCACTCAGCAATTATACGAAAAAAAGCACGTCACTTATCCCCGTACCGATAGTCGTTGCTTAACGCAAGACATGAAACCCAGCATTAAACCGTTACTGGAGACTTTGCGTCATACCTTTAGCGAACAGATCGCGCCCTTGAATTTAGAGACCTTAAACTTAAGTAAACGTTATTTTAATGATGCAAAAGTCACCGATCACCATGCCATTATTCCAACTACCATGCTGCCGGGTCACTTAAATCCCGATGAAGCGAAAGTCTATGAAGCGATCGCTCTACGACTTATTGCCACTTTTTATCCCCCTTGTTTAAAGCAGATTACTACGGTCTTAGCCGCCATACAGCACCTTAACTTTAAAGCGGCGGGTACGATGATAGAGGCAGAAGGCTGGCAGGTGTTATATAAAAATATAGCCGCTAACCAAGACGCTAAAGCTGACGAGATCAAATTATTGCCGGTATTTACGGTAGGCGAAACCGGTTCTCATCAAGGGCATATTAGCCAAGGTAAAACGACCGCACCTAAAGCCTATAACGAGGCCAGTTTATTAGGCATTATGGAATCTGCCGGAAAAACCTGTGATGATGAAGAACTTAAAGTCGCTTTAAAAGAAAAAGGCTTAGGTACACCCGCCACCCGCGCCTCTATTATTGAAGGTCTGATTAAGCGTAACTATATTCAACGCAAAAAGAAATTAATCTTATCAACGGAATCGGGTCGGCATTTGATAGCCATTATTGCCGATGATCGCTTAAAGTCAGCGGCTATGACCGGTGAATGGGAAGCTAAGCTAAAAAAAATAGAACAGAACGCTTATGATCCCGATCAATTTATGGCGGAGATTGTTTTGTTTACCCAGCAATTAAAAGATGCCTCTGAAAAATTACTTTATGACAACCAGCAGTTAGGGGCGTGTCCTTGTTGCCAACAGCCGATTATTGAAGGTAAAAAAGGCTATGGCTGTAGTCAATGGAAAACGGGCTGTCAGTATGTCTTATGGAAACAACACTATGGCCTGACCATTAGCCGCGACATGGCCTGCCAACTCCTGCAAATGGGTCGTACCTTAAAGGCTTATCTACTCAACGTTGATAATAACAGCTTTACTGCACAACTTATTTTGCAGCGCTCAGGAGAACTTAGTTATAACAAGCTACAAAATCAACCTGTGCAAACTCAAGGTTTGGTATTAGCCGATTGTCCTTTATGTAATGGCAAAATCATTGAAACCAGCAAAGCCTATAGTTGCAGCGAATGGCGTAATGATTGTAAAGCCGTCATCTGGAAAGTGATTGCCCAGAAAACCATCACAGTAGAGCTTGCCCTCAAATTATTGAACGAGGGCGAGACCGGATTATTGAAAGGCTTTAAATCCACTAAAGATACTGAGTTTGATGCTAACTTAAAACTCGTTAATGGCAGGGTAGAAATGGATTTTAATTTGTCAGCAGGCTCATAAGGCCACTGCCCACAGTTAAGTAATCTGTGCCTGGAGTAAAACAGCTTCAGCTGTTTTAAAACGCAATAGCTGAAGCTATTGCACTCCAAGTTTTTACTATTTTCTCTTAACTGTGGGCAGTGACGCTCTGCGTCACTGTCATTAAGTTAGTGGAATTCAATATGCCGTGGGAGTGGCTTTAGCCCAAGCAGGACGGGGTTTGTAACCCCGTCCTTAACGTTTAACATTTCGAAAGCTATTGAAACGTTGCCCTCAATCGACATGGAAAAAAAAACGTCAATAGACGTTTGATGACTATTTAATCATGACAAATATGAGTCGCATGAAAGTCCATGTGATCTTTAATGAAGCTAGTGATGAAGAAATAACTGTGATCGTAGCCTTCTTGCATGCGGATAGTGCAATGCTCGCTAAAAGCTTTTTCTTTGATTTTGTTGGCAAAAACTTCGGTTTTTAACTGTTCTGTTAGAAAGTCATCGGCCAGTCCTTGATCAATCAGCATCGGCGGAATGGATTCGGATTTTTCAACTAGCATCAAGCTATCGTATTGTTCCCAATCCGCTTTGTTATCACCTAAATAAAGAGAAAAAGCTTTTTGTCCCCAAGGGCAGTTCATTGGATTGACTATGGGTGAAAAGGCAGAAACTGACTTGAATTTATCTCTATTTTTTAAGGCCATGATTAATGCACCATGTCCGCCCATGGAATGACCAGAGATCGCTAGATTAGCTTTTGATATTGAAAAGTTGCTATAGAGAATCTCTGTGATTTCATTGACCACATAATCATACATGCGGTAATTTTCTGCCCAAGGTTGTGCGGTGGCGTTTAGATAAAATCCTGCGCCAGAGCCAAAGTCGTAACTATCATGTTCGCCCGGTAAATCAGTGCCTCGTGGTGAGGTGTCGGGGCAAATGACCGTGATGCCATGCTCGCTAGCCCAAGGAAACACACCCGCTTTAGTGATGAAGTTTTCTTCGGTACAAGTTAAGCCTGAAAGCCAGATCATCGCGGGTTTATGCGCTTTTGCTGCGGCACTTTCAGGGATAAAGACTGAAAAAGTCATTGGCGTTTGGGTGGCGACTGAGGTATGAGTATAGTATTCCACTCGTCCGCCAAAACATTTTGCTTTTTTTGTTAATTCAATAGTAGCCATGCTCTTTATATCCTAAAAAATGACGACAGATCGTATGCTTTTACCATCATGCATATAATCAAAGGCGGTGTTTATTTCTTCCAGTGGCATGGTGAAGGTGATCATTTCATCAATTTTAATTTCCCCTGCCATATAGCGTTCAACATAGCCGGGTAGTTCTGTTCTGCCTTTTACGCCACCAAAGGCAGAGCCTCGCCAAACGCGCCCTGTAACCAATTGAAAAGGTCTGGTTGATATTTCTTGGCCCGCACCTGCAACACCAATAATCACTGATTCGCCCCAGCCTTTATGGCAGCATTCTAGGGCTTGGCGCATTAAATGGACATTACCAATACATTCAAAAGAATAATCAACACCGCCATCGGTTAAATCAACAATGACATCCTGAATAGGTGCATCATATTTCTTAGGGTTGATAAAGTCAGTGGCGCCTAGCATTTTGGCCATTTCAAATTTATCTTCGTTAATATCAATCACAATGATGCGTCCGGCTTTAGCCATAACCGCACCTTGTACACAAGATAGACCGATGCCGCCTAGTCCAAAGATGGCAACGCTTGAGCCCGGCTCTACTTTAGCGGTGTTTAATACCGCGCCAATGCCGGTAGTAATACCACAGCCTAAAAGACAAACTTTCTCTAAGGGCGCGGCTTTATTGATTTTAGCCAAGGCAATTTCAGGGACTACCGTATATTCGGAGAAGGTAGAAGTGCCCATGTAATGAAATATAGGCGTTCCATTTTTAGAAAAGCGGGTAGTGCCATCAGGCATAAGGCCTTTGCCTTGAGTGGCTCTGATAGCTTGGCATAAATTAGTTTTACCAGAAAGACAAAATTTACAGACGCCACATTCAGGCGTGTAAAGTGGAATGACATGATCGCCCACTTTTAAGGTAGTGACGCCAGTACCAATTTCTTCGACGATACCACCGCCTTCATGACCCAGAATTGTAGGAAATATTCCTTCAGGGTCATCACCAGACAGCGTGAATAGATCAGTGTGGCAGACACCGGTTGCAACCATTCTGACCAAGACTTCACCGTGTTGTGGGCCTTGTAGATCAATTTCTTCAATAACTAAAGGTGAGTTTGCTTTCCATGCCACTGCGGCGCGAGTTTTCATGAATGATCCTATTAATAAGTTAGGGGGAATAAGGTGAGATATAAAAAGACAAGCATATATAAACACTTGAACTGTGAACAAAGATACCAGATTTAGATATTAAATAAAGCAGGAAAAGACTAGAGGTTTCATTTAAATAGTAAGCGAGTATTTCCCTCATTAAAATATGAAGCGAAAGCGAGACGGGGTTTATAACCCCGTCTCAAACGTTTAATATTGCAATTATCTTTGAAAGATCACCGAAGAGACAGGTCTACTTTAGGTTATATAGCGCCGTTTGGGTGCATCTAAACGTTTCGATCGGGGTTGCAAACCCCGACCGGCATCGAGTCATAAACTGGACAATGCTATTGTACTCAATAGTTACAGTTTAACACGTTGAGGAAGGGTAAACGAAAATACAGTACATAAGATGTGCCGACGTTAGGAGGCGCATCATTCATGAACGATGCGCTTCACTTTGTTCAGCACATTCTATATGTTGAGGTAAACTAAAGGTAAACACAGCACCGCCTTTTTGCCGATTTTGTGCATAGATAGTACCACCATGTGCGGTAATAATGGCTTTGCAGATAGATAAACCCAGACCTACGCCACTTTGTGCAGCATCGTGGTGTACCTGATAAAATTTCTCAAAGAGTTTGTCTTCTAAGCCTACCGGTATGCCGGGGCCTTGATCAGCTATCGCAATGTCTATGGTAGACTCAGTCGTTTTTGCACTAATTTCTATAGGACTTTGCTCGGATGTATAACGCAGCACATTTTCTAATAGATTCATTAACACTTGTTCGATCATCAGGGCATCGACATAAAGCATGGGCATACCCAGTGGTAATTTAACCGTAAGCTCCCGACTTGCTAGACGCTTTTGTAAGCGCGTTAACACCTTGCCAATAATGTCTTCTAGCGGAGTGTCTTTTTTATTGAGTTGCACAATGCCCGCATCTAATTTAGCCATATCTAAGATATTATTAACTAAACTCGCCATGCGCAAACCTTCGTCATAAATGGCACGACACAATTCTAATTTATCTTCGGGTTTTAAGGCCATGTCTTCTTCGACTAAGGTACTCGCTGAAGCGACGATGGTGGTAAGTGGTGTACGTAAATCATGGGAAATAGAACTAAGTAGAGAATTGCGTAAGCATTCGGCGGCCATTTCTACTTCGGCTGTTCTTGCTTGCTCGGTTAAACGTACACGCGAAATCGCCTGAGCAATCTGTCCTATAAAGGTTTCTAATAATTTTTGTTGCTCGGGTAGAAACACGCGACGTAAATTGATTGGCAATAGCACTAAGACTCCTAGCACCGAGGATTTGATACCAAGTGGAAAATACACGGCTTCGGCACCTGGCAAGGTATGTGTACCAAGGCCAGCAAGTTCATTATGATCCATCACCCATTGCGCTACGCTTAGGTCGGCGGAATGCAATGATTCAGGTAGGGCAGGGCTGCTAGGGTAAATAATGCGACCATTGCTGTTAGGAAAGAGTATGACATTTTGGCTGCTAAATTCAGTGTGCAGGTGATGTACCGCAGAGCGTAGTATTTCCTCTTCGCTTTGGCCGGCAGTCATATCACGACTCATGGCATAGAGTACCGTGGCGCGGCGTTCTCGGTAAGAGGCTATCTTGGCTTGGGAGCGTACATTGGCCATTAAGTTGCTGATTAAAATACCCAAGGTTAGCATCGCCAACAAGGTCACTAGATACTGGCGGTCATAGATCCAAAAGCTGAAGTAAGGCGGTACAAAAAAGAAATCAAACAGAGCAACACCTAGAAAAGAGGCAAACAGGGAGGGGCCTCGACCGAATTGGCTAGCAATAAAGACCACATCCAATAAAAACACCCACATTAGATTAGCCAGCTCAAAGCGCCCCAACATCAGATAAGCTAGCAGGGTGCTGGTAATCGTCACGCCTAAAGCACCGACATAAGCCCCTACTTTATTTTTTTGGGAAGTCGGTCTATAGCTAAGCCCCAGCAAAGAATTTTTTCGAAACAGTAGTCTTTCTGATTTATCCTTGTTTAATTTTTCAGGTCTTGAGCTACCAAGTAGATAGAGATTAATATTGTGCGCATCACCAATAAGACTATCGACTAATGAACCGAATAACAAACGCCTCCACCCACGTCGGGTGGGTTTGCCCATAACAATTTTGGTCACATTTCTTTCATTGGATAATTTGATAATAGCGTCACTCACATTGAGTGCGCTCATCGCAACGGTTTCAGCGCCTAACTGCTCAGCAAAACGTAAAATTCGCAACACACTATCGCGCTTTTCAGCCGACAAGCGTTGCAATTCTGGTGTTTCGACATAGACCACTAGCCATTCGGCACGCAAGTTGGTAGCAAAACGCTTGCCTGCACGCACTAGACGCTCTGCTAAGGCATTAGGGCCTATGCAAACCATAATACGCTCACTGACCTGCCATACTTCTGAGATGGCATTAGTTTCGCGATAATCTTGCATCTGTGCATCAACCCGACTAGCCGTTTGACGCAGTGCCAGTTCCCTCAGGGCGATCAGATTACCTTTACGAAAAAAATGCTTAATAGCTTCTTGCGCTTGTTGTGGTAAATAAACCTTGCCGTCTTTAAGTCGGTCTAGCAGATCATCAGGTGGCAGGTCGACCAGTTCGATTTCATCTGCATTTTCAAACACGGTATCGGGTACGGTTTCCCAAACCCGTATGCCTGAAAATTGACCAATATCATCATTAAGACTTTCTAGGTGCTGTACATTAAGAGCGGTATAGACATCAATGCCAGCATTTAACAGTTCTTCTATATCTTGCCAGCGTTTGGGATGCCTGCAGCCTTCAGCATTGCTATGGGCGAGTTCGTCAACCAGAATGATAGCTGGTTTACGTTTAAGAGCGGCCTCTAAATCAAACTCTTGAAAGAGGGCTCTACGATAGTTAATGAGTTTGGGTGGTAATAATTCTAAGCCTTCTAATAAAGCGGCTGTTTCTTTGCGGCCATGTGTTTCTACTAAACCGACGATAATGTCACAGTTTTCAGCACGTTTTTCTTTGGCGGCCAGTAACATCGCATAGGTTTTACCAACACCTGCGGCTGCTCCAAAAAAAATCTTCAAACGCCCACGATGGGCCTTGGCTTGTTCTCGGTTGACACGAGCGAGTAATTCATCAGGATCAGGTCGGGGTATATTCATCTTGGCTTTATATAATTTATAGCGATTAATATCATCAATAGAATAGCCTGTTGTTCTCACGCTGAGCGTAACTGCATACAGTTACGCGTTTGTAGTGGCCAGTTTCTCCCCCCCGTAAGCTTATTCATTGGATATTAGGGTGCGTCTAGGCAGGGTTTTCAGCATACATATTAACTGTATTCAATGGATAACAAAGCGAATATCGGCTACCATTTCTTATCGTTCCCACGCTCCGGCGTCACTGCCATTAAGTTAAGGTTTTTTGTAGCAATGTGGGAGTAGCTTTAGCCACGCAATCGTGGCTAAAGCTACTCCCACTGCATATTGAATTCCACTAACTTAATGGCAGTGAAGCTCCGGCGTGGGAATGCAGCCAGTGAGGCTCTGCATCACGCATCGCTGGAGCGATGCAGCCCGTAGGTTGGGGGAGTGATAACGAACCCCAACGCAACACCTGAGTTATTGGAGTTCGCGTTGCTTCACCCTAACCTACGGGCTACATATTACGACCTTTTGTAACGTGCCAAGCAAAACAGTTGGCTAAATCAACTGGAATGCCATGCGCATTGGTTATAACCCAGTTATTGATATTTTGTTCTTCATCAATTTTTGCAGAACCACTCCATAAAGTGACATAGTGATTGGTTTTTGGGTCTCCCGAATAAAATAGAAAAGCTTCATCAGACCCATGTGTGTCAACTAGAATAATGCTCCAAGCATCTAACTTAAATGATTGTAAAACATCTACATGGGGTACCTGTAGTTGTTGTGCAATTTTAGTCCCTAGTTCCACTTCACGTTGTTTATTAAGACTACGATCTATCGTGTCGCATGGTGTTGCTGATGCATTTGTAGATAAAAAAATCAGTATCGATAAAAATATGAAGGGAAGTTTATAATGTGGCCAAACAGTGTTAAGGCTTGGTAACGATTTATTGAAAAATGATATGGGCAGAAAAGCGCAGCCCACTTGGCTACATAGGTATATGCGTAGAGTTAGGATGTAATAGAAGTCTCTGCTCATCAATCCCAAAATCCTTTTTTACGCGGAAGAATTAACTGTCCACTTGCACCATTTTCATAAATAAATTTACCAGACAGATTTTTTTTTGAAATTACACCTTCAAAATTTGCCGATAAAACATCATTTGTTTTTGGGATTTTGAAAGAAAAGTTAGAGCCGTCACACGCGATAGGAATAACAATTAAAGCTCCAGGTTCCCCCTCAGAAAATTGTATCGCTGCTTGTTTTCCAAGCCTAGTATAGACAACTTTAATTTCTACTCCCTGAATGTCACCGCTTTCTGCGTTGTATTCATAACTAGAGAAGGTACCAAGGCATTGATCTTTTGCAATAACATTTTGGACAAAAAATAATGTTGGCAATATGAATAATATTCTTAATGGTATGAACATATTGAAGTGTCTCATTGTAAGCATTTGTATTTTTTTTGGGCATCTTGAATAGCAGTAGTTCTGTTACCTATTGGGTTCATGTAAAAATGTACAGAGTCTGGTTGATTCAAGGTAACGATTCACTCCCCCCCCCTCTATTTTATTAAAACTTTCTTTTCCCAGTGTTAATGTGTTAGATTTAAAGACATGAAGTTTAGCGATTATGATTT
>Ga0214187_1000118_pt1 | contig 22047 bp, 21 predicted proteins | sample TroBogEpilimnion_4_FD_153025 | JGI IMG/M metagenome (GOLD analysis project Ga0214187, IMG submission 153025) | Freshwater microbial communities from Trout Bog Lake, WI - 24JUN2008 epilimnion | ecosystem: Environmental > Aquatic > Freshwater > Lake > Epilimnion/Euphotic zone | place: Trout Bog...
GTTAATATGGGCGTATCATCGCGCAGCCTTGCCGCTGTGGCAACACAACGTCCCGATTTTATGAATGCCTTAATTGATGTAGCCGATGGTAAAATCATGCCAGTACCGGGTGGTGTGCTAATTCGTGATGCTGACAATAAGCTGCTGGGTGCCGTTGGCATCAGTGGCGACATCTCTGATCAAGATGAACGCTGTGCTATTGCCGGCATAGAAGCTGTCGGTTTTTTCGCTGGCATTTAGACTAAATCTACTATTAAATTAAAGACACTCTTATTGTGTTAATCAAACGTGGTTTAGCTACTTTTTTCTGCTGTACGCTATTTTTGCTACTAGCCTTTACAGCTTATGCAGATGATGCGGCAACAGAAGTCATCGACGCTGAAATCACCTTGCATAACGATCATTATGTCGTGTCTGCAGACATGGTTTATCAGCTCAGTAAAAGAGCAACAGCCGCCTTACAAAGCGGCGTGCCTCTATTCTGGTCGATTCAAATCAAACTCTTGCAACCTCGCCACCTGTTATGGGATAAAACCTTATTTACAACAGAAATACATTACCGCCTGCAATACCATGCTTTGCTAAATAGTTACCGCGTCACCAATCAAAACAGTCGTGAAACTTTTAACTTTTCCACGCTCTATGCTGCCTTAGATTTAATGTCAGCGATTCATGATATCCCACTCATAGAAAAATCAAAACTATCGCTAAAAGAAGACTATCTATGCGCGTTGAAAGTTAAATTTGATGGCGATTTATTACCCTTGCCACTCCGCCCGCTTGCCTATATTGATAAGCAATGGTTTCTATCCAGTAACTGGACTCTATGGCCTCTGAAAAAGTAAAACTTCCTGTTAACCTTTTTGCGTTAATTCTATTTGGCCTGATCCTGCTGTCATTACAGCTCATGAGTTCAGCCACACAAGAATCTTCAGAATTAAGCGCACTTTATTCATGGCTGCTACTGATCAACTCGCTGGGATCTATCGTACTGTTAACGCTAGTCGGCGCTAATATTTATACGTTAATTAAGCATACTAAAAAACGCGAAGCCGGCTCTCGACTGACTAGGCGTATGGTGTCACTGTTTGTGATCTTGGCGCTTGCACCTGCGGTTATTGTCTTTTATTTTTCTATGCAGTTTTTACATCAAGGCATTGATAGTTGGTTTAATGTTGAAATTGACCGCGCCTTAGAAGACGCTCTGGAGTTAAGTCAATCGTCATTAGATCAACGGATGCGCTGGCATCTTAAGCAAACTCAGCAACTCACTAAAAAACTCGAAGATTCCTCAGAAAATCGAGAAGCTTTGGAGTTAGAAAATTTACGTGAACTATCTGGCGCGTCAGAAATGACTCTTTTTTCTCGCCAAGGTCGAATTATTGCATCCAGTAGCATTAATCCAGGAGATATTTTACCTAGCTTACCCGATAGAAATATCTGGTTACAATTACGGCAGAATGGTGAATATATAGCCGTTGCACCCGCACACGAAGAAAAGCTGATGGTTCGTGTTATTGCCAAGGTCAACATCCAAGAACCGCAATATTTACAAGCCTTATATCCCATTCCGGTAAGAATTTACGATTTGGCCGACTCAGTAGAATTTGCCTTCGTACGCTACAAAGAAATGAAGTTTCTAAGACACTCTCTGAAGATAAGCTTCTCCCTAGCCTTATCTTTAGTCTTGTTGATGAGCTTATTAGCGGCAATATGGGTCGCTTTTATCAGTATTCGCAACATCATTGAACCCGTAAAACAACTCGTCAAAGGTACACAAGCGGTAGCCTCTGGTCATTATGATGAACAACTGCCTGTTTTTGCTCAAGATGATCTGGGCTTTTTGGTTGAATCCTTCAATGAAATGACACATCGTATTGCTATGGCCAGCGATGAAACTCGAATAGCAGGGATCGAAGTAGAAAATCAACGTGCTTATTTAGAAACCATACTCGCTAATTTAACCGCCGGTGTGATCAGTTTTGATGCGTCATATAATATACGCACGGCCAATCAAGCGGCTTATCGAATATTTCATATTCATGTTAATCAATTTATAGGCAGGCAACTATTAGACCTATTAAAAGATCGCCCTGAGCTCACAGAGCCGCTAAAGTCCATCCAACGCTCATTAGAACAAGCTGACGACATTTGGCAGCAGCGTATTGCTTTTTTAGGCCCTAATGGCCGTCAAGAATTATTATGCAGAGGCACCCCCCTATACTCTCAAGAAGGTCTGCGGGTAGGAGGGATTGTTGTATTTGATGATGTCACTGATTTAATGCAAGCACAAAAAAATGCGGCTTGGGGCGAAGTTGCAAGGCGACTCGCTCACGAAATTAAAAATCCATTAACGCCTATACAATTATCAGCAGAACGTTTGCAACATAAACTAGCTGATAAGTTAGATGCTGCCGATGCAGAAATGTTAAAACGCTCAACACGAACGATTGTTCACCAAGTTGAAGCGATGAAGGAAATGGTCGATGACTTTTCTGAATACGCCCAACCATCTAAAAAAGAAACTGTAGATATTGACCTATCTCGCCTAATTCAAGAAATTTTAGCGCTCTATGCACTGAAATCAGGTGTAAAATTCAAAACTCATTATGAAACCGGCTTATTAATGGTCAATGGTGACTCCATCAGCCTAAGGCAAGTGCTTCATAACTTAATAAAAAATGCCCTAGAAGCGATAGGCGCGGAAGGCTTAATTGAAATAAGCGTACACCGAGTACAAAAAAATAATACCGACTTTATAGAACTTGCACTCTATGATGATGGACCTGGTATTAAAGATGATCAAATTGAAAGCATATTTGAGCCTTATGTAACCACTAAAACTAAAGGCACAGGACTAGGTCTTGCGATAGTGAAAAAAATAATAGAAGAACACGGCGGTGCTATATGGATAGACACTAGTCGTAAAGTCGGAGCCGGCTTTATAATCCAGCTCCCTGCATGTCACCCTGAACCGCTATAAAGATCATGACCGCAAACACACCGCGTATTTTAGTTGTAGATGACGAACCGGATATTCGCAGATTAGTCTGCGAAATACTCGAAGATGAAGGCTATCAAGTGTCTTCAGCAGAAGATGCCAATACTGCCAGAGCATTAAAATCATCAATGCAACCCAATCTAATTCTGCTCGATATCTGGATGCCCGATATGGATGGTATTACTTTATTAAAAGAATGGGTGGCTGAAGAGACCTTATTATGCCCCGTTATTATGATGTCAGGACATGGTTCTGTAGAGGCAGCAGTTGAAGCGACACGTCTTGGCGCTTATGACTTCCTTGAAAAACCGTTATCAATGGCAAAATTATTGTTAATCGTTACTAGGGCGCTAGAGGCCAGTCATTTGCAAATGGAAAATGCCGGACTTAAACAACTGTTAGCGGCAGACATAGAGCCAGTAGGTAAAAGTGCAACGGTAGCGAGAAGCAAAGATCAATTAAAACGCCTTGCTCAGCATGATGCTCGCGTATTGTTTTATGGAGAACCTGGCGTAGGTAAGGAACTTTATGCACGCTATCTGCATAACAATAGCTCCCATCGAGAGGGGCCATTTATTGATGTAGCCGTCGGCAGCATATCACCCGAAAACTCAGCGGTAGAATTCTTTGGCAAAGAAATCAACGGTAAGGTTTATCCCGGTCTATTAGAACGCGCCCATAAAGGCACTCTATTTCTAAGTGAAATTAGCGGCATGGATAAAGAAACGCAATTGCGATTACTTAGCGCCTTAGAGTCACGTTCTTTTTTAAGAGTCGGTGGCAGCGAATCAGTTCGCGTTGATGTCCGAGTGGTGGCATCAACACGAATCGGCATGGAAGATGACGTTAAGTCGGGGCAATTCAGACAAGACCTCTATTATATGCTCAATGAGGTCACCATCAACATTCCGCCATTACGTGAACACAACGAAGATGTGCCTGCATTGTTAAGCTTTTATGTTAATTATTTTGTTAATCAAGATAAACTGCCTTTTCGAAAATTCTCTATGGCTGCACAAAATTTCTTACGTAATTACAGCTGGCGTGGTAATGTACGCGAATTAAAAAATTTAGTGCAACGGTTAATGATTCTTGGCGTAGGCGAAGAAATAGAACTTGATGAAGTAAAGTCCGCACTTGGCACCATAGTTAGTGATATCATGGCGTCACCGTCAGTACCCGAATTTTTTAATCTACCGCTAAAAGAAGCCCGAGATCATTTTGAAAAAACTTATTTAGAATATCATTTTGAGCGCACCGGTGGCAGCGTTGCAAAATTATCGGCAGTCATTGGCATGGAGCGCACTCACCTTTATCGTAAGTTACACTCCTTAAATATTAAATTATAGACTAGCAAAACCCTTAAAATTAAGACTGAAGAATTCATTTACTTCGCCTCTTATCCTATAGATTTTTGTTTAAAAAAAAATAAACATTGAAAAAAACAACAATGTTTAGTAGAATTCTCGCTCTTTTATTGAGCCTTTACAGAAAGACTAAGTAACGATGAAAACATTTAGTGCAAAAGCAGAAGAAGTTAAACGCGATTGGTATGTAGTTGATGCAGATGGGAAGACGCTGGGTCGCCTTGCTTCTGAGATTGCACGTCGTCTTCGCGGCAAACATAAACCAGAATACACACCGCATGTTGATACCGGTGATTACATTATTGTTGTTAATGCTGAAAAAATCGGCGTTACCGGCAATAAAGAAAAAAAGAAGTTATATCAACATCACACCGGTTATATAGGCAACTTAAAAACCGTAACACTCGGAAAATTAAGACAGACGTTCCCAGATCGTATTCTTAATACCGCTGTTAAAGGTATGCTGCCAAACAATCCATTAGGCCGTGCAATGTTCAAGAAATTGAAAGTTTATGCAGGTCCTGAACACGATCACCAGGCTCAACAGCCAAAAGTTTTAGAATTATAAGCGAGTAGACCATGGCAGCAGCTCAGTATTACGGAACAGGTCGTCGTAAAAGTGCAATAGCACGCGTTTACGCAACATCCGGCACAGGAATAATCACTGTTAACAAGAAAACCCTAGAAGACTATTTCGGTCGTAAAACCGATCAAATGGTTTCTTGCCAACCACTTGGGTGTGTTGAGCTCGAAGGTAAATTCGACATTAATGTGATAGTTAAAGGCGGCGGCCCTTCAGGTCAGGCAGGCGCTATTCGTCACGGTTTAACACGCGCACTAATGGAATATGACGAAAATTTACGTCCAGCCCTTAGAAAAGCAGGTTTTGTTACACGTGACTCGCGTATCGTTGAACGTAAAAAAGTTGGCTTACATAAAGCCAGAAAACGTCCACAATACTCTAAACGTTAATCCGCTGTATCATGGTCGGTAATTCAAATTACTTATTATGAAATAAAAAGGCTGCATTCAACAGAATGCAGCCTTTTTTATGCGCCGTAATGCAGAAAAAATAAGCAAACCCTCAGCAGAATCAACCTAGCATTAACACCCCCTCCCCTCAGACACACAAACCGGTTAACTGAAGACCCAGAAAACCTACTTTTAACACGCGAAAAATGATTTTTTCTAATCGTAATGTTAAAATCAGCACACTTGTTACTAAGAGATTTAATGGATGTCAACGAATTCTAAAAAAACGCCTAATACCTCGCCCACCCTAGAATTTAAAAACAGTAATTTTTCTGTACCTGTCTTAGTTTTATCCACTGACAACTTAGTTACTATAGAACAAGAATTACAAGAAAAAGCAAGCTTGGCAATTGAGTTCTTTAAAAACCTACCAGTGATCATAGACTTACAAACTACCAATAAACTTAATTGCAATGTTGATATAGAAGCACTTACTCATGTTATTAGAAAGAATGGCTTATTGCCTATAGGCGTTCGTGGCGGCAACGAACAACAAAACAAACAGGCATTAAATCTACTCATTCCCGTATACTCTGTCAACGATAGAGTGACTAACAAAGAATCTAAAAAACAACAAATCCAAACACCAGAAACTGCCACTCGTGACACCTCAACCATGTTGATAACTCAACCTATCCGTTCAGGACAACGCCTCTATGCAACCGGCGATTTAATTATTATGTCTCAGGTTAGTTCTGGCGCCGAAATTATGGCAGAAGGTAATATTCATGTTTACAACACCCTAAGAGGCCGGGTCTCAGCTGGAATTCAAGGCAATACTCAGGCACGTATTTTTTGTTTTGATTTACAAGCCGAACTCGTTTCTATTGCTGGCAATTATAAAGTCAGCGAAGATATAGACGCGGCCGTCCGGGCCAAACCTGTTCAAATCTATTTAGAAAACCAAGCACTAATCATTCAAAACCTTTTACAACATCACTAACTAGAGAAACCATTATGGCGAGAATCATAGTAATAACATCCGGCAAAGGCGGCGTTGGTAAAACAACGTCAAGTGCCGCCATTGCCATGGGGCTTGCAAAAAAAGGTCATAAAACAGCCGTTATTGATTTTGATGTAGGCTTACGTAACCTCGATTTAATTATGGGCTGTGAGCGTCGCGTAGTTTATGATTTTATTAATGTTATTAATGGCGAAGCAACGCTCAATCAAGCTTTGATCCGTGACAAAAACTGCGATCAACTCTACATTCTACCTGCCTCGCAAACCCGGGACAAAGATGCCTTAAGCCAAGAAGGCGTGGGCAAAATCCTAGGGGAACTAAGAAAAGACTTTGAATATATAGTCTGCGATTCTCCAGCAGGTATCGAAAAAGGCGCCCATCTGGCCATGTATTTTGCCGATGATGCTTTTATAGTGACCAATCCTGAAGTCTCTTCAGTACGAGACTCCGATAGAATGCTAGGCATTTTATCTAGCAAATCACGTAGAGCAGAACAAAACGAAGAACCTATTAAAGAATATTTGATATTATCTCGCTACTCACCTGACCGAGTAAAACTAGGCGCGATGCTTAGTCTTGATGACGTGCAAGATATTTTATCACTGAATCTATTGGGCGTTGTTCCAGAATCAAAATCCGTACTACTTGCCTCAAACGCAGGCATACCCGTTATTCTTGATGAGAAAAGTGATGCAGGCCAAGCCTATGCAGACATTGTTGACCGTTATTTAGGTGAAGAGAAACCACATCGCTTTATCAATGAAGATATCAGCTTCTTTAGGAAATTATTTGGGAGTAAATAACAATGACTCTACTAGATTATTTTAAAATATCTAAAGAAAACAGTGCTTCGCTTGCAAAAGAGCGATTACAAATTCTAATTGCTCACGAGCGCTCGTCCCAGAATCAGCCCTCTTATCTTCCTGAGTTGCAAAAAGAATTACTGGATGTTATTCGAAAATATATTAACGTAGGGCAAGATGCGATCTCCGTTAGCTTTGAACAAGATGAAGATCAGGAAACACTAGAGTTAAACATAGTGTTACCTGACCTTCCAATTAAAAATAAATAATGTAATTATTTCAGTCTCCCCCTTTTTTAAAAGGGGAGTCAATACTTAACCAATAATCAATTTTTATACGAGTGACTTAACATGTTAAATATAATCGGTGATGCCGCAGGTAAAATATGGCAATATCTAGATCAAAATGGATCTGCTAGCGTAACAAAAATCACGACCGAAACTGGAATCAATAAAAATGATATACAGCGTGCTATTGGTTGGTTACTTAAAGAAGACAAACTGTCTATTGAAGTAAAAGGCCGCATAGAAACATTATCTTTAAAATAAAGCACCGCAAAGACACACCCCACCTCGCGTTACTATCCCCCTTTTTTTAAAGGGGGGAATTGAATGCTTATACCCATTAGTAGAGGCTAAAAACTTCCTACTCAAAAACAATCATGCACCACTATAAGAATCCTCTTATACTACTAAATAAAAATAGCCTATACCTTAGTGGCTTACCTACCATCCCTGAAATAACCCAGTGCGGAGCATCTTCATGCAAGCTAAAAACGGATTTTTCATTAATTTCATACGGCTAGCCGGTCCTTTTTGGAATTCTGAAAATAAAGGTCTTATCCGCAACCGAACTTTAGCCCTTTTTTTTCTCACCGCATTACAAATTGGTATTGCCGTTGTTATTACCCAATGGAGCTCCGACCTTTTTAATGTTTTAGAACAACACTCGATGTCAGGGCTGTTTCGGCAAATAGGTCTACTGATACTTATTTTTACTGCCAGCATGGGCATTACTTACTTACACTTAATCGTTAAACGACATTTACAAATTAGCTGGCGAGCTTGGTTAACAGAGCGCGTTATCGGCCAATGGATGAATAAAGGCCATCAATATCAAGTTTTACATATACAAACCGTAGATCATGACAACCCTGATGGCCGTATCGCCGAAGACATACGCATTTCAACAGAAATCGCTATAGAATATAGTCACGCTATCTTCTATAGCGCCTTGCTATTCATTAGTTTTTCACAAATACTCTGGGCGCATTCAGGTATTATTAACATTGATTTAGGTCTTTTTACGCTGCCTATTCACGGCTATTTAGTTTGGATAGCCATTATTTATTCTGTCAGCGCCTCTATGTTCGGCTGGTGGGCAGGAAAGCCTTTAACAACCACCACCAATATCATGCAATCAGCTGAAGCCAATTTTCGTTTCGGTCTCGTTAAGGCCAGAGAAAACTCACAGGCTATTGCTCTCATTCATGGTGAACTGAATGAGCAAAGACGTTTTCAGCACCTGTTCTTTTCCATTACCGAAATTTATAATCGACAAAGCCATGCCTTTGCCAACATTCTGCTATTCAATTCCGGTTATTCGGTCTTATCAATGGCATTCCCCATCCTAGCTGCTGCACCTCGCTTTATTTTAGGCAATATTACGCTAGGTGCATTAATGCAATCAGTACAAGCCTTTCAACAGCTATCCACCGCTATCTCATGGCCAGTCAACAATATGGCCGGCATTGCTCAGTGGAGAGCCTCAGTAGAGCGCGTATTGGCTTTAGTTAAAGCACTGGATGACTTAGAACAAGAAATTGCTCGCCCTGATCCACAGCGTATCTTATTAGAAAAACCGGATCAGTCTATACTGCGCTTAAAAAACCTATGCCTGTCCAAACTTGATGGTGAGGTTATTTTATGCAATGTTAATGCTGAAATTAATCTAGGTGATCGGGTACTGATTACTGGCGATGCCTTTACAGGCGCCAGATTATTTAAAGCCATTGCCGGACTTTGGCCTTGGGGCTCAGGTTGCATCGAATTACCCGATAGTGAGCCCATGTACTTCATGCCTCCTCGTCCCTATTTACCGGATGGCACACTACATGCCACTATTTGCTATCCATGGCCCTGCGAAACCTTTAGCTTAACTTCAATTCAAGAAGCACTAAGGATAACGGGACTGACTGAATTATTAGATCAACTAGAACAATTTGATAACTGGGAATGCACTCTAAACCCAGAACAACAACAACGCTTAGGCTTAGTTAGACTGTTGCTCTATAAACCAAAATGGGTGCTCCTACAAGAAGCCTTCGATTCACTAAGCACTGAAGACGAAGTCGCGATGTTCCGTTTGATCTGTCAACAACTGCCTGATGCCGCCCTATTAACCATCAGCCATGAAGCTCAGATTGCGGCCTTCCATCACAAAACAATCGCCTTATAAAGTCCTAGCATTGTGATCACTTACACACAGCCATCACTTAAAAAACTCCGAGGCGTTAACCTCGGTGGTTGGCTAGTGTTGGAAAAATGGATGACGCCTAGCTTGTTCGTTGGCCTTAACGCCGAAGATGAAACCTCTTACTGCGTAGAACTAGGCGCAAAAGCCACACCCGCACTCCATGAGCATTGGCAACAGTTTATTACCCGCGAAGACTTTGCCTGGCTTACCAGCATCGGCATTAATGCCGTACGAATTCCTATAGGCCATTGGCTGTTTGGCGCAGATTATCCTTACCATCCTGCTTATGGTAGCTCTTTACATCCTTATGTCGAAGGTGGCTTAGCCATACTTGATCAAGCCTTTGATTGGGCCGAAGACCTTGGATTAGTGATAGTCCTAGACTTACACGCTGCACCTGGCTGTCAAAATGGTTTCGATAATGGTGGTATCCTCAATGTCTGCGAATGGCATACTAAACCAGAATATATTGAACACTCGCTCAATGTACTTGAACGCTTAGCTGAACGCTATCATTGTCGCCCTGCCCTACACGCTATTGAAGTCTTAAATGAACCTCACAGCACACTCGATACCGCATTGTTAAAACAATACACTACCGATGCTTACCAACGCATACGTCAATATTGCTCCGCAGATCAAGTCGCCGTGGTTTTTCATGATGGTTTTCGCAGCTTTAGAGACTACACAAACTTCCTTTGCGAACCAGATTATTCGAATATTATCCTAGATATACATCGTTACCAGTGCTTTGGCCGTGCCGAGCAAGATGCCAATATCTACGATCATATCCGCGATGCCGTCATCGATTGGCAACACGAGGCTAACGAGATCATTACCGAATTCAACCATGTCGCTTATGTCGGTGAATGGAGTTTGGGCATGGACTATCGTAGTGAATTAGCGTGGTCTAAAGGCCCTTTTAATTATCCCACTAAAGTCATGGATAATTTCCAAACCAACCTCGCCTTTCGTGGCTATGCCGCCGCCCAACTACTCACCTTTGAAAAATATCTAGGTTGGTTCTTTTGGAGCTATAAAACCGAAACTATGCCTGGCTGGAGCTTTAAAGACTGCGTAGCGAATGGCTGGTTACCCGATAATTTTAATGAATAGAACTTTTTAGTGCAGACGAAAGGCACACAGCCTAATTGGCTAGGATTAACCCTTCGCCCTGTACCTTTCGCCCTTTGCCTGCCCTTATGAGACCCCAGTCTAAAAGTGAACGATTAAGCTAAACTGCCCTGTCTTAATTTGGTAGCCAAAAATCATTACTTCAACTCATCTAAACCATGCAAATCCCCAAACTACGCACACTACAACGAGCCACATGGCTTAAGGTTCATCTTTATCTTGCCCTCAGTGTAGGCTTTCTTTTCGCGCTCATGGGGCTTACCGGCAGCCTTAGCATGTATCGGGTAGAACTAGATGAACTATTCAATCCACAGTTAGTTATTGAACAAGCTCAAGGCAGTTACCAATCACTCGATAAAATCATGGCCGCAGTCAAAGCAGCCCATCCTAACCGATACGGCGCCTGGACTTTAGAAATGCCGCGTTCAGCGCATAGCATGGCAACCGTTTGGTATGACAAACCGACTGAAACTTTCTTCGAGCTGTATGCACCGCTGATGGTATCAGTCAATCCGTATACTAGCGAAGTGGTTGCCAGTCGTTTTTGGGGACAAACTGCCACCACTTGGCTACTGGATCTGCATACTCAATTAAAGCTAGATCGTTTTGGTTGGAATGCCGTAGGCTTATTAGGTTTGTTGTTATTGATATCCTGCGGTACTGGACTGTATTTATGGTGGCCAGGAATTAAAGCCTTACCGCAAAGTTTTAAACTACGCCATCAATCGGGCATGATGTGGCTGGCTTTCGATTTACACCGTTTAATAGGTCTGTTCAGCGCACCACCACTGATGGTATTAGCCTTCACAGGAATATTGCTCAGCTATCCTGTCATCCTAGAAACCCTAGTCGGCACTTCAGGCATGGAGCATGGTGAAACCGGACGCACGATTACCAGCACCGCCATACCCAACAATCACCCTACCGGCTTATCCGCCGCATGGTTTGTCGCCCAAAGCGCCTTTCCCAAAGCAGAACTCAGACGCGTCACCACGCCTGCGGGCGATACCGGCATCTATAGGATTAACATCAGGCAAACTGACGAAGTCAATCATCGACACCCCTACACCACGGTTTGGGTAGACCGCTGGAGCGGACAGATCAAAGAAGTACGAAACCCTAACACCTTCTCTTCTGGCGAAGCCTTTACCACCTGGGTCTGGCCTTTACATACCGGAGAAGCCTTAAGCGCCACAGGCCGCTTAGCGTGGTTTTTTAGCGGCATCAGTTTATTCGTGCTGTATATAAGCGGCTTACTACGCTGGCTGTGTAAAATCGGCAAAGTTAAAGATCGAGCCGTTAACCTTGCCGCCATTAAGCCCAAGCTCCTACGCCTTAAAACACTATTATTAGAACTGATAGCACTAGCGATAAAACACGCACCCATAGCTTACGCACACATTAGGGATTGGATAAGTAAGGCAATAGATCAGAGACGTCGATAAACTTTATTTCAGACATATGTCTGTTAATCTTCTTTTATAATCTTTGCTATACTACTGACAACTTAAAACTAGCTGGGGTTTTTTATGGCAACAATAACATTTGATACATTGAAATTTGCCAATACTCTCAAAGAAGCTGGAGTACCATCCGCTCAAGCAGAAGCCGAGGCCACTGTGCTTTCAGAGGTATTGGAAGTTAATCTTAAGGAGCTCGTTACTAAGGAAGATTTGAGACATGAAGCGGATCTCCTACGCCGAGACATACAAGACATGGAGCAACGTCTAATTATTAAGTTAGGCGCATTAATGACCGTTTCAATTGGCATTGTTGCTGCGCTGGTTAAGCTGCTTTAATACTAAACATGACCACTAGGTTGGGTTGCGAAAAGACGCAACCCAACCTACAAATCACCCTATACCCAAAAACGCCTTAACTTTAGTAATTCGGCATAACAAGGCAAACTCAATCACTAAAATAAAAATCAGCGACAGACCTAACAAAGGCAACAACGCCCCTAAAGCAACAATAACCAAACCTAATAGTAACGGTAACTTCTGGTTTCTAGGTGATTTAGGTGCGCCTAAGCTATCGACAGGTTTGCGTGACCACCACATGACTACCCCACTCACTGTTATCAACAGTATGCCCAGTGCCGTCAACAAGCCTAACAGCTGATTAACCCAGCCGAATAGCTGGCCTTCATGCACAGAAATACCTATACCGATAAATTTGTCCAGCAAGGCTTTAGATGAGAAATCTTTGCGCTCAGTAATCTCACCGGTAGTCGCATCAAGTTTAAGATTAACGCGCAACATGCGATTTTGACTATCTGAACGCGCCGACCAAGCACCGTTGTTTTTACTCGGCGGTGAAATCAATACCGGCGGCACTAAATTTTGTAAAGCGACAATATCGACCAACTTATCTATTTGCTCATAACCAGCCTGGCTATGTGCCATGCCGCGATGAAACTCATGCTCATCAGCCACTGGGCTATTAGTGGCCATGCGCAAAGCCTGCTCTGAAGAAGGACCCGTTGTCCAATCTTGTTTAACCACAGTGGCTACACCGATTTGACGCACTTCCTTCAACATACCGCCCCACGATTTCGCCCACGGCAAACCAGAGATCAGTAAAAACAAAATGAAAAATGACACCCATAAACCGGTGACCGAATGGATGTCGCGCCAAAAAGTGCGACCATCTTGATTTAAGCGTGGATAAACAATCCCCGCCAAACCCGAAGCATTACGTGGCCACCATAAATATAAGCCAGTGATGATCAGCACGATCATCCAAGAGGCGGCCAGCTCAACCAACATCGAGCCTCTATCACCCAACAATAAACTACCGTGCAATTTATGCACTAGCTGCATTAAGCGCTCATCTTCAGGCTGTACCTTCAAGATTTCTAAAGTTTGTGGATTTAGATAAACGCGCGTTAATTCTTTGCCTTTACCCACCAAGATACGCACGGCAGACTCTGCGTTATCAGGCAGTATATAAGCATTTAATACGGTACCGGGTACCGCAGCCAAAGCGGCCGTAACTTGTGCTTGAGCCGTTGCACGCTCGCCGGTTATTTCTAAACTGTCAAAGCTACGCTCTTGCCAGTTTTCAACTTGTGGCTTAAATAAATAGATACCACCTGTGGTTGCCAACCAAATAGCAAAAGGTATACAAAACAAACCCGCATAAAAATGCCAGCGCCATACCGAGGCATAGCTGAGTTGTCGTTTAATAGGGGGCTTTTTTGCCGCCGCATGAGATTTGTTAGTCATAATAGCTGTCGATTTGATTAATATTAGCGGCCTCTAAAGGCATGCCCTGCGCGCTTGGATAAAGTGCATTGAGCACCGATGGGTATCTTACGCGACTACAAATAAAGATACCAGCAAGGCGCGAGGGGACGCAGCTTGCTGGTATAGGGAATACAATCACCCCGCCTTACAGAATAGTAAAGCAAGATGACTTTTGCTTTACTACTTAAAACTTAATATTAAACCCACCTAAGATAGTGCGTGGCTGACCAATGGTACCTACAGTAGAAGTAGAAGCCATGCCCGATGATAAATAATAAGCATTATTAATATTTTGGGCATTAATATATAAATCAATTTTTTTGGTCGCTTTATAACCAAAATGTACGTCTGCAGTAGTGGCCGCCTGATTCATAGAATTACCAGTATGCACGGTATCACTGGAGAAATAGGCTGGCCATGCTTTGATAGCCCAACTCATAGTCAAATCAGGTCTAATATTCCATGTACCGCCTTGTGTCAACATTAAAGTTGGTATGCCTGCTAATTGCATACCAGGACTTAATAACGCCACACCGCCAGGTTGTGCTAGAGCCTTATTATTTGCTACCGTCATCAAGGCATTAAAACTGTCTACTTGAGCGAAGTTTTTTGCAAGACTAGCATTCAATGTCAAGGTATCCAATGCCTTCCATTCTGCAAATGCTTCAACTCCTTTGGTAGTGACGGAACCAATGTTTTGATTTTGACTCGCATTAACATAACCTGGAGCAGCGTTTATTGTAGCTAATTCTGCAGTAGTACAATCAGCAGCATTCCCGTATTTTTTTCCACACACACCGACCGATGTAATGTAATTAGAAATAATATTATGAAAACCTGTTAATGAGGTCTTTACTTTGTTGCCCGTAAAGTCGATACCTATTTCTTGTCCGAAAGTAGACAGTGGCGTTAAACCAGAATTAGACCCACTATAAGATGAACTCCCATAACTACGATAGAGTTGATTCATGCCGGGAGCAGTCATGTTTCTATAGACAGCGCCTCGTAAGTCGATACCATTGTCAAAACCATATTTCAGACCAAACCTAGGATCTAGCTGATTAAATTGTAAATTTGTGCCACCTGTTTGCACATTGCTACCAGTAGCCTTTTTGACTTGTACCGAAGGATTAAAAGCTTGATACAAATCTTCTCTTACTCCTAATGTTGCCTGCAAACCAGGTACTAAAGCTGGTTTATAAGTACCTTGCAAGAATATACCTTCAAAGGCATTTTGACCTGAAGTATCAGTCGTCAAATAGGGATTGAAGGTATTGGCCTTTGAAACTGAAGTAGTACCTAATTGCGTTAAAACTGTTGCATGGTCAGAGATATTGACTCCACGCGCATCAACGCCGACTTTAATATCTTCTACAGATCCCCATTGATGTAAGTCTAAGCGATCCTGTACAAAGCTACTAAATCCATATTGAGCATAATTAATAGCTTCTATTTGCGTAGGTTGATTAACCGACTGGGAAATACCTGCACCTGTAATATAGTTAATGGTAGGAGAACCAGTTACTCCTGGGGACAAACCAGCATTAGCTTTATCCATCTCGTTATAATCATAAAAACCAGTAAAGTTAAAACTGCCCGATTTTGAATAACTTGTTTTACCACCAGTACGCAAACCTAATTTATAAAGCTGATCATTTTGTGCTGCATACTGTAATTGATCTTGTAACAGTTCAGTGCCGTAAATTTTAACAAAATAACGAGAATTGTCATTAGGCGTAAAATAAGTTGACCATAAACCATTGTGAGCACGATAGGCACTACTAACATTGGTATTCGGTGAAACTCTATCTTGCTTAGGTAAACCTATCCAACCTGCCGTTTCAACTACGTCATAATTAAAAGAGGTCTGTATTTTATCATTCGCAAAGGCCGTAATAGCCGCACTACCGACCTTCGTATCCATATTGCCGTAAGCAAAGCCTAATTGCTTATTGCCTTTTTCTGGCGCTTTCGTGGTAATGTTAATAATCCCACCTGAAGCCATATTACCCCACATAGAAGCACCACCGCCGCCGCGGATAATTTCTATTTTATCAATAGTAGATTTAGGGATTTGTTGCCAGTCTACGGTTCTAAACATACCGTCATTCATGGGCACACCATCAACCATCACCAATACCATGCCTGATGGAGAACCGCGCATAGATACGCCAGTACCTGTTTGATCAGTCTGAGACTGGGCATTATTGATAAATACACCCATTTGCTGAGTTAATATTTGATCTAAATTTAACTGTGGGCTACTAGCAATCTGCTCACGCGTTAAAGTGGTAGTATTAATATCCATTTTTTCAAGTGCTGACCCCTTACCTAAGCCGGTAGCAGTTACATCCATCGGCGCTAAGACAGTCGCATCGCCGGTAGCGGGGGCAGTAACTGGTGCAGTAAGTGCATTAACAGCGGCATCAACTGCTGTAGCAACCCCTGTAGGTGCTGCAGTTTGGTCATCTGTTGTCGCGGCCATCAAGCCTACACTTGGAAACAACGTTGCCGTTATGGCAAGTTGTAATAACGTTCGTTTAAATGGAGTCATGCATTCTCTCTATGTCTAATTATTATTAATAGCCTAAGCATTCAGAAAACTACTTAGCAAACCGATAATATATAAAGCACAAAGAATGCCAACTTAAGCATCCCTTACTATTCAAGGCTTACAGCTTGCCACTCAAAACCTAAATTAATTAAACTAGGTTATTTAACTGACTAGGTAAGGCATATGCCACACTTTTTGATAGTAAGCCACAGTAGCAGCAGGGCATAACTCGTTCTTTAGCGACCTAAGCCTTAATTCACCTTCACAGACCTACAGTAGCTTGAGTAAAATAGCCTTAACTGTTTTACAGACAACAATTATAGCTGTTGCAGTCGCGCTTTTAGATGACTGATGTCTAACTTAAACACCCTGCACTGTGCCCCTAACTAGCCACAAACCTCAAGCCCCTATCACCCAGACTCAACCAAGCCCCCTAAGCTCTCAACCAGATATCAGCCACAGCCAACCAGCACCCTCACAACCCCACGCAACTGAAATAAGTGCTGAGATACCCGCTTGAATGTTCCAGGAGCGTATAATTATCGTTACGAAACCGACACCAGCACTGCGTTGGTCTGAATCGACCACTACGATAGTTGGTTCAGGGAGAATGATACCTGAACGACAATGACTACCAGTTGAATGAACGGTCACCTCAGCTAAGTTTTTAGCTTCCCCATACCGCCACCACAAACAAGTACAACTCACTAAGCCTGTAACTACCATTAAACACCCTACTAATAGTTAAAAATCCTGTGCTTAAAAGGACTCTATCTGAATGCAATCGACGCAAAACTTTGCTAAATGCTAGATATAACGCCCCCCAAAGCACGGCTATTTTAATAATCATTGCTGTTTTAACTTTGTTTATTCAAAAAAAATGTTATGATGTGCGCCTAAGTTGGATGCTGTGTAACAGCAAAGCGTTTTTAATATACGATTAGGGAGAAGCCATGCTGATATTGACTCGTCGAGTAGGGGAGACTTTAATGATTGGTGATGAGGTGACTGTCACTGTTCTTGGAGTGAAGGGAAACCAAGTTCGTATAGGTGTTAACGCACCAAAAGATGTATCTGTACACAGAGAAGAAATTTACGAAAGAATCAGAAAAGAGCAAGCTGAGACTGGTAGTTCAACTAGTATAGAAGAGTAAACAATTTAGGAGAGATGGCCGAGAGGCTGAAGGCGCTCCCCTGCTAAGGGAGTATGGGCTTTAACTCCCATCGAGGGTTCGAACCCCTCTCTCTCCGCCACCATTTAATTCCATTATTTTTAAATTTAGGTTGACACAACTAAAATAAACAAAGATAATGGCGAGCTTAATAAGGCGCCCATAGCTCAGCTGGATAGAGTAATCGGCTACGAACCGATCGGTCGGGAGTTCAAATCTCTCTGGGCGCACCATTATTATAAAAGTTTATTCCCCTGTAGCTCAGTTGGTAGAGCGGGTGACTGTTAATCACTAGGTCGGCGGTTCGAGCCCGTCCGGGGGAGCCAAATAAATCAAGCCCTTACAGCAATGTAAGGGCTTTTTTTTGCCTACTCTCCGGGGAAGCTCCGGTCTTCACTGCATTTTTGTTATTCAGCTAGAGCAGAACCTGCGCAAACCCTATCAGTTAATTTATTTATTTTTCCTTCAGAGTTAATGAGTTTTTGGCTAGATGTCGGTTATCGAAAAAGAAAGTCATTAGTTAAGGCTTGGCATTGCTTGCGGTTAATTTCAGTTTCGATTGATCAACAATAACTGTAGCAGTAGATACTAACCTGCACTCTTTTATAGCCAAACAACTCACGCACATTTAAAGGGATAAGCTCGTATTGAGTCTTGGCGTTTGGGAATTTAATTTATGAAAAATACTTTACTCTGGGCTTGTCGATAGCCGAACTTTGGTCAATGCTAGTTAATCGGCCACTACCCGACATTCAAATAACTTCCATAGTACGTCATTGCAGGTTTCCATTTATTGATGAGCGCTAACAATAATATAACAACTTGCTAACAACTTTTTTCTGCTGATTTAGTATACTGAAATCCAAATGGTTGACGGTAATCGGCCAATTGCGGCCGGTCGCGACTGGCCGCTTTATGGCGATGAATACGGCTGAATGAAGCTCGGCAATGTTCCAACAGACGGTCAAATGTAAGATGGTCAACGCTTTTTATGACTGCCAGTATGTCTAAAAAATGAACGTCACGGCGTCATCGGCTACGCGCAGAAAAACCACCAACTGGAACCACCGACATTTATTGACGACACTGCCAGCGGCAAGAAAAACTGGAAAGAACGCGACCTGGGCAAGCTTTTTGAACAAGCCAAAGCCGGTGATGTTTTACTGGTGGCCGAAATTTCAAGGCTGGCACGATCCACCTTGCAGGTACTGGAAATATCGCAAGAAGCGGCCAGAAAAGAAATTGCCGTACATATCGCAAAATCCAACATGATCATGGACGTAACTATTCATCTCCCCCTTTGAAAAAGGGGGATTGAGGGGATTTATCTAATAAAATCTCCCCTAACTCCTCTTTTTCAAAGAGGGAGACTGAATGATTACTCATGGACGGTTCGCTTAATTCAAAAATAACCACCGTAGTGCTGGGCCTGGCCGCTGAAATAGAACGCGAGTTTATCAGCGCACGGACAAACGAAGCGCTGACAAAGAGAAGAGCGGCAGTCTTGCCACTGGGTAGTCCCAAGGGGGCTGTGAGCAGCGAAAAGAAACTAGATAAGCGTAAGGACGAGATCAGCGAACTACTGCTAAAAAATGTCCACAAGACCAGTATTGCGCTGATTGTCGGCTGTTCACCGGCGACGCTTTACGCTTGGATGGAAAACAACGACCTGAGTCGCTTCATCAAGAGTGACAAACCGCTGAAGACCAAAAAATCCACAAAATCTGTGGATAAGGCTGTTAAAAATGGCTGAAATTAGCGCGGGGGCCTGCGGAGTGCGAGGCTTGGGGTTAGATTGTGCAGTTATTGATCATCTGACACATTGATTCACGATCATATGGCATCATGGCACGGCGACAGTATGTTGACCTGGCATCTTCGTTTTATACCCGTCTAGGGTCGCTTCGAAATAGTAATCTATAGGTCCAATGACGTCGTGTAATTCATGCGATATGCGGAATTCGTACAACTCCATCGACTCATTGCTGGAAATAATATGCCCTGATACCGCATGAAATTGATTAGATCCGATCGATTTGTAATACATGACTACATCAGTATTGCGTCCATTAATCGGCCCCCCTCCCCCCCAAACCGTAAGCTTCAGTCCAATGCGAACCGCCCCGTCAGGCTCAATCACAGGAGGCGGCTGATAAGAACTTCCACCGCCTGGTTCGAGGCGCGACAGGGCCAACCATGTCGGTCCTGATACAGCAACGAAGACTACTAGGAGTGTCCACAACAAAGTTGATCGTTTGATAGGCATTGACATACATTTATAAGTTAGATTGGTACACCATGTCTCTACATTAGAGGTGATCGCAATAGGTGTCAAGGCAGGGTTAGTGGCAGGTAATTGATTACCAGGATTTGTCAGTCACCACTATTATTGCTGTTCGCGGTAATCGCCTACGCGATTGACTGGCTTTCCGGCAGCAAAGACGTGAATAACCCACTTGATGTGCCGCGCGGTTGATGAGGCGTGGACTCGTGTACCAGCGAAGCGATATCAAGCTCGCCGAATGCAAGATGCGAGTCAATTAGCCCGTCGACACTTATGCGTACAGCGCTCGGAGTTGCGACAGCCATATATTGATTGGCGACTTCTCGATCAGTTTGGAGAAGAACTTTATCCAGACTGATCTCCCCGAGCTTGGTCAGATTTTCTTGGACAGTGCCGCGACTGACCAATATGAGAGTTATTTCAATCCCTGACTCCTGTTCCCATAGTGCTAAGCGTGGCAACATAGCAATGCATGGACCGCATCCAGGGTCAGAGAACACTAGCAACACAGGTTTTCTCATCGCCAGCAAATCATCAAGCGAGACCGTACCACCGCGCAAGCGCGGCAAAGTAAAATTCGGTGCAAGCGTACCGATATCTAGCCCCTGTACAATCGAGATAGGCTTGGGCACAGGCTCGATCCCAGCAGCCTCCAGTCGTAGTTCCAAGTTATCGATACGTAGCATCAAGCGTCCTTGCTGGTGGGTGAGCGTCAGAATTAGCCAACCACCGATACCTGTAAGCGCAACAAGCAGACCGACCAGCATTGCTGTGACTCCAAGGCTAGCGTACACGCCGCCGAACCATGCAGCAATGCTAAGGTGCTCGAATTGCGCACCGTATAGTACCAGAAACAGGCTACAAGCAATCAATCCGACGTTGCGCAGCAACGTGACTGCACTGATTGGCTTGGCATTGGCCCCGAAACAGTTGCATGCTGGGTGCCTTCCCCGCGCGAGATTGAAAGTGATCGCTAACGTAAACGCAACCAGCAATAGCAAAGCGGCGACGCTGGTCCACCAGACCGTACTGCTCGGGATCAGTAACATAGCTAAACTCAGCTCGAACCACGGTAATGCCACGCCGATGGGGTTCCGTAGTTCATACGGCACGCCGAAGCCAATCAACCCATCCCTGAAGCTCTGGGGGTTTTTAAGTTTGGCGATACCTGCGGTAATGAATACGGCAATTAGAATAAGCCTAGCAAGTGCAAGCCACTCGTTCATGTTCGCGGCAACCAGAGGTTATCTGTCATCTGCCACCCATGGTTGGCGCGCTCGCAATTCTTGAAGATCGGGATACTGCGGAGCCAGCCGGAGTTACATCACTGCACAGAGGGCCGCAGACACCGAAGTTTCCGCAACAACTAGTTACCGCACATCCGTAGCCAGGTGGGCAGTCGGCGCTAGAAGTGCATGGTCTCAGCCCTCTACAAGGCGTACTTCCAGGGATGCAAGCACCGTCACCTTCAGGGGTTGTGAAGCAAAGACAATCGGGATTGTTAGCCGAACAACGTGGCAGATTCCCACAAGCTCCTCCAGCACAAGGGGTTGTGCAAGGATTGAGTCCACAGCAATCACAGGATTGCCTTTGCGCTGCGTCATAATAAGGCTGCCCTCTGCTATCAACGAAGTTGAAATACGTGTTCGCCGTCGATAAGCACATTCCACGCCTTATACTGTCAAGGCGGCCAGCACCCGGATAGGCAGTCGTACATGCCGTCCTCAAGGACGTCTGAAAATCTGTATCACAAGTGGCCTTGACACTATTACAACTGTCATAGCAACAGTCGTGGTTATTGCAGGACGGGAGAAAATCGGCGGCCAAAAAACTATCGGGCACCCCAATGCCACCACTGCCTCCACAGCCATTTGGTCTGCAAATATGGGGGGGATTGGTGGGTACCTTGCCTGGGCATCGCGTTAAATCCGCGATCGGGTTTTTCTGTACTACGCCAGTCGGCGTGCAGCACGCAAGATTGGGGTCATACGGCGTGCCATTGCACAGGCAGTT
>Ga0214187_1000129_pt1 | contig 20635 bp, 17 predicted proteins | sample TroBogEpilimnion_4_FD_153025 | JGI IMG/M metagenome (GOLD analysis project Ga0214187, IMG submission 153025) | Freshwater microbial communities from Trout Bog Lake, WI - 24JUN2008 epilimnion | ecosystem: Environmental > Aquatic > Freshwater > Lake > Epilimnion/Euphotic zone | place: Trout Bog...
CCCCAGTGAAAGCAACTGCTCCCCAGTGAAAGCAACTGCTCCCCAGTGAAAGCAACTGCTCCCCAGTGAAAGCAACTGCTCCCCAGTGAAAGCACACGTTTCCCAGCACAGCCGTAAAGCGGATCAAGCTGTAGGGTGGATTCGTAGTGATAATCCACCACACACGGTGCGATAAACTGACTTTTACTTGGATGCTTACTCGTGAGGTTTTTTGTTCGATTGTTTTCGATTTTGCCTATATGCGGCGGTTTGCTGTCGCAAAACCGCCCTACGACTTACTGACTTATACCATTGAACTTTTGCTTAATGGGCGTATGCAATACGCCCCTACGGTGTTTGTAACTTCGGTTGATGCCCAAGCTCCGCTTTTATCGTTAGTCACCTATTAAAAAACCGTCATATCGGCCGAGAAGTCGACATCCAGCGCCAGGGATGGTCACCTTTATAAGTCCCTTTAGACTGCTGGGTTTTAAAAAACATGCAGCCCAACGATCTCTATTCAACTCTTGCTATGCGTCAAGACGATCTTGCCTAGGGTATGACCTGCTTCAATTAATTGATGAGCCTCAATAGCTGATTCCAAAGGCAATACTTTACTAACATGCAGCTTTAACAGTCCTCGATCTATCCATAAGGCACAACGCTTTAAAATATCGACATGCTGATCTCTAGCGGCCGGTAAATCTCTGAGCATCGGTGTTAACATCAACTCAAAACCTAGCAATAAATTACGTAATCTTGCCTCAGTTAAATCTTGCTGCCCTGGATCTAGCAAAGTGATCAAGCGTCCAAAATGGGCAGTCGCAACAATACTGGCTTTAAAGACTTCGGCACCTACGGTATCAAACACTAAATCCGCGCCTTTACCTAGTGTCAGCTCATTCACGGCAGCGACAAAATCAGTGTCCTTATAATTAATGACCTCATCCGCGCCCAAGCTTTTAACAAACTCGGATTTTTGCTCAGAACTGACCGTAGTTATAACTCTAGCACCTTTAATTTTTGCTAATTGTATCGCCACATGCCCTACTCCACCTGCACCGGCATGAATCAAAACGGTTTGTCCTGCTTGCAAACCACCCCGATCAAACAAAGCGCCCCAAGCCGTAATTAAGACCAAGGGTGCGGCAGCAGCTTCCACAAAAGAAAGCGTTTCAGGACTTAAGCTAAGCCAACGCTCATCAATAACGCTGTACTCGGCGTAACTACCTGGCTCACGGCCTAAGCCACCATGACAGAACCAGACTTTATCGCCCACTTTAAATTGCTGAACGGCGCTACCTATTTCCACGACGATGCCTGCACCATCGCAGCCTAAGATGGCTGGCAGCGCATTATCAAAAAGAAGTCCATGAGCTCTTAATTTAGTATCGACAGGATTCACTCCTGCCGCATGCACTTTGATTTTAACCTGTGGCGCACAGGTTATTTCAGGTTCGACTAGCTCTTTGAGCTGTAAAACATCAGCGGAACCTACTGCCGTCATTACTATTGCTTTCATTATTGAATGTCTCCTGAGTGGGCAAGCTTTAAGTAGCTTGCCATTGTCTACGGTAATCCTGATAACTATCTTGCTTGATAGCTTTCAGATGCTTATCTTGATGCAGATAAATATCCGGCAATTGATAGCCATTAAAACGATTGGCTTTAATCAAACTATAAGCTCCTACGTCTTTAAAAACTAACTTATCCCCTAGCTTTAAAGGCTTATTGAAACGATATTCACCAAACACATCACCTGCCAAACAGGTACAGCCTGCCAATATAGCCGAATATCCCCCTTTAGGATCATGTTCATGCAAGAACGGTTGACGCTGGTATTCAAAGACTTCGGGATTATGATTAATGGAGGTATCCATTATGGCGATGGTTTTGCCATCACTGACAAAACTATCAATAACCGTAGCGACTAAATGTCCGGCATGACCGACTATGCCCTTGCCGGGTTCAATATAAACCTCAAGATTATAATCAGCTCTAAGTTTATTGATGGCTGTCACAAAAGGACTATGATCTTTAATTTGCTCAAACAAATAGCCACCCCCCAAATTTAACCACTCAAGCTTTGCAAGCTCTTTACCAAAATACTTTCTTAGCTTGGCTATGGTTTCAAGCAATGGCGTGTATTTTGTCATTGAAAAAACCGTATGAATATGCAGACCTTTAATCTGTTCGAAATCAGCCGATTGCCATAATTCATCAATAGAAACACCCAGCTTTGAATAGCGTCGACAAGGATCAAAGCGCTCATCATCCAGAAAAGACTGCTTAGGATTGATCCTTAAACCCAAAGAGAGCGAAGCTATGTCTTTTTCTGAAAAACGTTGATGCTGAGTTAAGGAATTGAAACTAATATGGGTGAGGTAACGCTTAAGCTCTGACCATTCTTCTTGCCTGATACCCGGCGTTGTTAAATGAATACTGCCTGCACCCGATAAATGTTCATAGGCTAATTGCGCTTCAAATAATGAGCTTACTGAGTAACCATCCACATAGGGTTTAGCTAATTCCAGAACGCTAGAAAGCGGCAAGGCTTTCAGTGCATATAATACCTGAACACCACACTGCTGACGTAAAGACGCTAAGCCCGATAAGCTATCAATGAGAGTATCGGCATCTAAGACAAAGGCCGGTGATGAGCTCACACGGTCTTTTATGACTTGAAAATCCATAGGCTGCTTCAAGGTACTTTTACTATACATCAGTCACTACCGAAAATAAGGCCGCCAAAGCCTTAACCTTAGCAACATCCGGTCGATCTTGATAAACTCCAGTCATGGCGTGCACAGGATTCATACCTCGCACAAATAAATAACGCACACCGCCAAAATGGCTGTCATAGTCATAATTGGCTAAACGTTGTTGTAAATACCGATGTAAAACTACCGTGTATAGCCAATATTGCAACCCATAATTATGGCTGTACATAGCGTCAATCAGCTGTTCAGGCTGATAATCTGACAAGCTAGTGGTTTTGTAATCCATCAAATAATAGCGGCCTTGATACTCACAAATAAGATCTATAAATCCCGTTAAATAGCCACACATAAGCTTACTATCTAAGCGTTGATAAATCGCAGTATCTTGTAAAATCACATTGATTTGACTGGCATCCATCGTTTGCATAGCCAAATAAAAGGGCATTTCCTTTAAGCACTTATTAGCATCCACGTTCATTAAACAAAAGGAACTATCGTGCTCAGATAAGGGGGTAGTCACCACGGCTTGTAATAAGGCGGCTAACTGCTCTGGTTGCTCCAAGGTTAAGCCATAGCGCCTACACACTCGCTCCTGCTGCACGGATAGTCCCTTACCAGTAGCCAAATCACTAAAGCTACAGTTTTCTAACAATTCATGAACCACATTACCGGTGACAGCTCCCCTAGGTAAGGATAGCGCGGTATTGATTAAGGTCGTTTCAGGTTCAGCCGTAAGCACTCTAGGCTCTCTGGCTTTGTCTTCAGGCCACTCAGGGCTATCGTGTTGGCTTAATGCCGATAACGCCGTATAACTGCTCATTTGCCAGCGTGTATACAAGGATCGTTTACGTACTCTGGCACTCAATGGCATAGCTACCTCCAAATCATGCTGCCAGACGCTAATCGGTACAGGGGCAGTCTCTAGGCACTGATAAGCAAAGCTTAATGGATCATCAGTAACCAAGCCTTTTAATCGTGCTTGCTGGCCATCAAAATCTCGCGTTGCCAGCTCCAACAACCAAGCCATAGAAGAATCATTAGCATGACGTTCAGATCGTTCATCTGCCCACACTAAATAGCAACGATACTTAGCACGCGTAACGGCTACATAAAACATGCGGCAATCTTCTGCTAACTCTTCTTCTAAGGCCAATGCCCGATGCTGTTCAAAATCATCTGAGCCCAAATCGGCGATCATCTGCCCATCCACATGACATTGGATTAAGTTTTTTTCACTGCTTAAACGATCACTACGCTGCCATAAACAAGGACAGAACACCACCGAATACTCCAAGCCCTTAGAGCGATGCATGGTGACAATTTTCACGGCATCTTCATCACTTTCTAAGCGTAATTGCTGAGCTTCTGAACTACTGGCAAGCGTCATAGCCTGATGCAACCAGTCTAGGGTTTTGTTAATTCCTAAGTGTTCATCAACAGCCGCTTGCTGTAGTAACTCAATCAGCTGATGGATATTGGTTAAGCGTCTTTCAGCCAGTGAGCCCTTAGCAAGCTTAGGTCTAATCGCTTCTTCTGCTAGCAAGTGCTGCATCATGGCCATTAAGCCATCTTTCTGCCAAAGCTGATAATAGAGTGTAAAGCGTGACATCCAAGCATCTAAGGCGACTTCATCATTAATGATTTGATAAAAGCCTGCCCCATCAAGAGCAAACCAATTTAAGGTCAACGCTTGCTTAAGCAAGCGACTATCGCCAGGATTGGCTACTGCATGTAATAAGGCATATAAATCCGAGGCTTCTTGAGAAATAAAAACAGACTCGGTGTTATTCAATACCGAAGGCACGCCCGCTAAACGCAAAGCGGCTTGATAGTCTCTAGCTTGCTTATTGGTTCTTACCAAAATAGCGATATCTTTAGCTAACAGCGGCCTATTAGCAGGCTGCAAGGAGTATCCATCGCTTAAGAGAGCGACCACTTCATTAATGACCGCGACACTAATCTGCTCTGCTGCCTTACCAGCAGACCAATAACCAGATTTAGTCTCACTTTTTGCCAACTGCCAAAGCATCATAGTGGCGAGCTCCTGACCATTGAGTTGTATCTCGCCATCTGCGGGTGTTTTAGCTGCCTGAACCTCATTAAAGCGTAAATCATTCAGTAAAAACGCGCTGTCTCGTTGAAATAAGCGATTTACGGCCATCACTAACTGTGGATGTGAGCGCCAGTTTTTACTCAAGGTGTATCTGTGCTCTGCCTGCTGCTGTGCGGACAGATAAGAATAAATATCAGCGCCCCGAAATTTGTAAATCGCCTGCTTAGGATCGCCAATGAGATATAAATAATGACTTGTGGCTGCAAACAAAGAAGAAAAAATAGACCACTGACTATTATCCGTATCTTGAAACTCATCAATTAAGGCCACAGCAAAGCGTTGCTGTAACTCAAAGATCAAGTCACCTCCATTGATTTTATCGCTGGCTAAAGCCTCTGCTAATCGGCTAATTAAATTATCAAAAGACATCACATTAAGCTGCTGTAGGCGCTGGTCTAGCTCTACACGTAAAGTTTCCAAGAGCATTCTACGCAAGACCAAAGTTACCTGTGACAAGGCCTTAGCCAGCGCATCAAATCCCCCCGTGTCGATAGCTAATTCAGCCAAATAATCGGCTTTACGTTGTTCGCTACTTTGTGCTTTATTGGCTCTGAATTGTTGACCATTTAAAGCCTCCGTTAAACCCTGCTCTGTCAATAACGCAAAAGCCTCATCATTGGGAATCTGTACACTGTCTTTTGTCAACCAAGCACTTAACGAGGCAACGTTCAAGTCGAAAGCATCGCTATACCCCGTTTTAAACTTCTTTGTCTCAAAACCTGTTCTTAAGCTATTAGCGCTGGCTTGCAATTGATCATTAGCCCTATCTGCCGATGCTTGCAGAACGCTTAACGCTTTATCTAGGCTATCGACCTCTGGATAAACCTTATGCTGATCGGCTATAAAGCTAACACTGTCTAGCAACTGTTTTGGGGCTTTATAGGTCGAGGTTAATACTGCAACCTCCCACAAAGAACGCGTATAAATCTGCCGCCGCCAGAAATCATCGGCACACGCTTGTTTAATGATGGCCAAATCATCCGTTAATTCAGCATCAAATAACTGCCCACTTTCTAGCGCATGTTCCTTTAAAACTCGCTGACAAAAACCATGTATGGTAAAAATACCGGCTCGATCTAAATCTAACAAAGCCGCACTCAAGCGCTGCTTTATCACTTCTGTCTCTATATCCAGTTGCTTTAACCATGCGTGTATATCGGCATTGTCCGAACTTACGCGGCCATCAATAGCTCTTTTGGCTTCAGCAAGCCTTGCTCGAACGCGATCTTTAAGTTCTTCGGTTGCGGCTTTGGTAAAGGTAACGACTAATAGCTGATCTATCGTTAAACCGTGCTCAACGACAAAGCGCAACACCAACATAGCGATGGCGTAAGTCTTACCTGTTCCGGCACTGGCTTCTATAAGATTAATCCCTTTAAGTAAGGGCGATTGCACCGGATCAAAATAATGTGTTTTTAACAATGGATTCTCTTTTTTTAACGACCATAGCGCTACATCATACATTTTCCTAAGGAACGAGCACAACACACTTCGGCAACTATGATTTTAAAAATCCCCCCCAGCCCCCCTTTGAAAAAGGGGGGCGTGGCATGCTACTTGACTACATTATTTTGTGTTAATTCCTAAGCTATATCCCTATCGTCACCCAGCGCTTTGTATAAAAAAATAGCACAAACCATGAAGAAGATGCTATATTTTAGCCACTCTGTTATATAACTAGATAACAGTTCAGCTAAATAGCTGGCACTTATTCAAGAATACCAACGCCTCTTATAACGAGCTAACTCAACTTTAAAGCATTTAACAAAACGATTATACCCATAAACCCAGTCATTATTATGACTCATTGATAGCATCTTTTTACTTAACCAGGCAAGCACATGAATCCTACAAATAAACCTTCAAAAACACAACTGACTGCTATCGCTATAGGACTATTAAGCGCTAGTTCACTGCTGATGGCCTCGACTTATAATCCCATGGATCATCCACAAAATAACTTTAGTACGCCGGGGCAACTCAATCCTCATATTGATGATCAAGGCAATGCCAAATCGATGTTAGAGTCTTTGCAACAATCCGAATTAAGCAGTAAAAAAGCGCGTTATTTTGAGATACTTGATCTACTGAAACAAAATAAACTTGAAGAAGCAGGCAACAAAATAGCCGACTTTATAAAAAATCATCCAGATGAAGCTGATTATTATAACTTACAAGCCTTGCTAGAAACGCTGAAAAAAGACCCCATCGCTGCCCAACAAAATTATGAGAAAGCTATTAGACTAGATCCTAAAAATAGTCTAGCGCTGTTAGGTTCAGCAAAGCTGTCTTTAGATGAAGGGTTATTAGATAAAGCCCATGATTTTGCTAGTAAAGCCATAGCCATCAACGATAAAAACATCAATGCTTATCTCATGTTAGCCGATATCGCTTATAAGCAAAAAAACAACATAGAAGTAGAAAAGCTCTTATTGACCGCAAAAGACAAAGCGAGTGACGATATTAAAGTAGAAACAGAGGTCATCAAAGGCTTAGGCAAATTTTATGGCTTACAAAAACAACCCGAAAAAATCTTAAGCCTATGTGATGACTTAATTCGCCGCTATCCAAATAATACTATGGCGCTTGATCTTCTTGCCCAGGCGCAACTTTTTAATAATCAAAAATCATTAGCCGAACAAAACCTTAAAAAGATCACTGAGTTAGACAAACAAGATATCAACAGTCGCTTACTATTAGCCAAACTATTCAGTGAATACCCCGATAAAGATAAAGAAACCTTAGCCTTATTAGATGAAGCAGCGTTAATCGATACTGATAAACCTGACGCATTGGTTTTTAAAGCCGCTTATTTAATTAAACAGCAACATTATCCAGAAGCCTTAGCCCTAGCTCATAAAATAGACCTACAGTTTCCAACGATAGCATTAGGTAAGCTATTAACAGGCGATGTTTATTTGGCTCAAAAACAATATGAAAAAGCGCGTGAACAGTATCAACTCGCCTATAAAATTCAGCCCAACCAAAGAACACTATTGACCATCAGTGACTTACTCATGACTCAAAAGAAACCGACTGAAGCGATTAAGTTATTAAATGAGGCTTTAGAAAAGACCCCGAAAGATGTAGTGATTCACTTTAAACTGGCTAGCATTTACCAACAGCAAAATGACTCAAAACAAGCTGAAAATCATTATGACACCATACTCACTGAGCAAAGCGATAATGTCATCGCCTTAAACAACTTAGCCCTACTTTATGCACAACAAAACGATCCTAGAGCACTAGATCTTGCGAAAAGAGCTTACGATAAAGCCCCAGAATCCGCTGCCATTTTAGATACTTACGGCCATATGCTCATTAAAGAAAACCAAGCCAGTCAAGGTCTTAGCTTACTTGAAAAAGCAGCAACCTTAGCTCCTAAACAAAATGACATACAATTACATTTAGCTGAAGCCTATGTGAGCAATAACAATACAGCCAAAGCGATTGCTATACTAGAACCTTTAGTAAAAACAGAGCTGGAGTTCTCAGAAAAGAAAACAGCCGTCAACTTATTGGAATCTTTAACAAGCCATTAACCATCCATACATTACGAAAGTAGGCTACCAACTTAAAGCGGGACAGTTTGAGCGCAGGCAAAGGGCGAAAGATTAAGCTAAACGGCCCCGCCTTAAATTGGCAGCCGTTTTTTAACCCTAGTAAAGCGACTTTACTAGGGATTATTATCGACTCAAAGCCTATCAAATACCTCTATAACCTGAGGTAATCGGATAGCGTCGATCACGACCAAAGGCTTTTTCGGTAATACGAATACCGGGAGGCGATTGCCTACGCTTATATTCATTTCTATCCACCAAGCTAATCGCTCTTTGAACATCTGCAACATTAAAACCCGCAGCAATAATCGTTTCAGCCGATTGGTCTAGCTCGATATAACGCTCTAGTATCGGATCTAAAATCTCGTAGGGCGGCAAAGAATCTGCATCCACTTGATCGGGCGCTAATTCAGCAGAAGGCGGACGGGTAATCACGCGTTCAGGTATTACCTCAGACAAGCTATTGCGATACTTAGCTAATTGATAAACCAGCAACTTAGGCACATCTTTAATCGGCGCAAAACCACCGGCCATGTCACCATAGAGCGTGGCATAACCAACACTCATTTCACTTTTATTACCGGTAGTCAGCAATAACTTGCCTTGTTTATTAGACAATGCCATTAAAACGACGCCTCGGCAACGCGCCTGTATATTCTCTTCGGTGGTATCTTTAGCCGCACCACTAAACACCTCGGCTAACATAGCCGTAAAAGCATTAACAGCCGGCTCTATAGGAATAATATGGTGCTTTACACCTAAAATATTGGCCTGTAATAGCGCATCTTCGTTACTCATATCTTGCGTATAACAAGACGGCATGAGCACAACTTCGACTTTATCGACACCCAGTGCATCCACCGCCAAGGCCAACACTAATGCTGAATCAATACCGCCAGATAAGCCTAATAAAGCGCCTTGAAAACCATTTTTACGCACATAATCTTTAATACCCAACACTAAAGCCTGATATTCACTGGATATTTCATTATAAAGTGGCGCACAGCTCGCTTTAAGTGGCGTATTACCTTCAAACTCGATAACGCTAATTTGCTCTTTAAATTCTTCGGCACGAAATACAATCTCGCCCTCTGCATCCACTACAAAGGAAGCGCCATCAAAGATCAACTCATCTTGGCCGCCCACTTGATTAACATAAACCAAAGGAATTTTTGCAGCTTTAACTTGCTGACAAATAATCGCTTCACGCTGATGAATCTTGCCTGAATTAAAGGGGGAAGCATTCAGCGTCAACAATAGTTCTGCACCTGCTTGTTGGCTGGCTTCAATAATGCCGCTTTTCCAAACATCTTCGCAAATTGTCAGACCAATAAAAGTGCCATTAAACTCAAACACACAAGGCTGATGGCCCGGAGTAAAATAACGCTGTTCATCAAACACGCCATAATTTGGTAAGGCTTGTTTACGATAACAAGCCAATATTGCCCCTTGATGCAGTACCACGGCACTATTATAAAGCACGTCACCGTCCAGCTCAGGAAAACCCACGATCATGGCTATATCAGCAACACGATCACCTAGCAGATAAATAGCATTATTGGCGGCACTAATAAAATCAGAGCGCAACAGTAAGTCTTCTGCCGGATAACCTGTGATACTCAATTCAGGAAAGACGATAATATCGGCCTGTAATTCATCCCGCGCAACCATAGCGGCATCAACCATATGATCAACATTAGCGGCAATATTACCAACCAAGAAATTAATTTGTGCGAGTGCAATTTTTAAGGACATAGAGATTCAAAGTGCTCATTAATGGGCAAGAAAGCGGGTAGCCCCATTATACTTATTTTGCCCTGCCCTGTTGATCTTAGGCGCTAAAATTAAGGCTCGCACTGACGATTTCTGGAGCTAATGCCTTTGCCAGAAGAATAATTAACCTTATTAAGAGTAAACCTTATGCTAATAAGTACATTATTTGTCAATGTTTTGTGCAAGCTTATGTTAGTATAAAGTTTTTAGTTTTGATGCAAAGAAGCAACGTATGGCCGGACCTAATGACGACTTGGCACAATATTTAATCAGTACAGTCTCCAAAAGATCAGGCGTTAAATCTGACTTAGTCAGAGCATGGGAGCGCCGCTATCAAGCAGTCACGCCAGTACGTACCACAGGTGGCCATAGAGTTTATACCGATCAAGATATTGCCCGCCTAAAACTACTCAATCAAGCCACCAGTAATGGCCACAGTATTAGTCAAATCGCTCAATTTTCGCTGAGTGATCTAAAAACACTTTTAAAGGATGAGCCCGACACCAGCGCAACCCTACAGACTAATGCCGTCAATTCTATGCGAAATCTATCGCATCTTGCCGAAGATTACATAGAAAAATGTTATGCGGCTGTATTAGGTTTTGATGCAAAATTACTAGAAGCTCATTTTGAAAACGCCCTTGTAGAATTGGGCTCTGAAGCTTTTATTGAACATTTATTAACGCCTTTATTGACCCAAATTGGCGAGGGCTGGAAAGATGGCGAGCTAAGGTCTGTACATGAACACATGGCATCATCCGTTATTCGCTCCTTAACCTATATTCTACGCAATAATACCCCTTGCTCAGCTAACGCTCCTAGAATGATAGTGACGACTCCTATGGGACAACTGCATGAATTAGGGGCAATGTTAGCGGCCATCATGGCAGAATTTAGCGGCTGGCAAGTGACTTATTTAGGTGCCGATTTACCCGCCGAAGAAATTGCTATGGCCGTTAAATATGTTGATGCACGCGCACTGACTATTAGTCTTAGCTTTGCTAGCGATGACCATATCGTGCATAAAGAACTACGTAGATTAAAAAAGTTAATCGGCAACGATGTTACTCTTATCGTGGGTGGTAGAGCGGCCGGTCATTTTCAAGGGCTACTCAATGAAATTGGCGTATTAGCTATTCAAAATTACCAGCATTTTAGAGACATCTTAAAACAATTGGCACAGAGTCATAATCACTAATACCGGCTCGCTTTCTTCTTTGCTCATCTAACCATGACCACCTCATTACCTTATTAAATCTAGCATGAGCTTTTGGAAAACAAAAAAATTAACCGAGATGACCACCGAAGAATGGGAATCATTATGTGATGGTTGCGGCAAATGCTGCCTACACAAACTAGAAGATGAAGATACTGGAGAAATTGCTTATACCAATGTGGCTTGTAAACTCATCGACCTCAAAACCTGTCGCTGTACACGCTATACTGAACGCACTCAATTAGTACCTGACTGTTTGAATTTAAAGCGTTTTGATTTTACGCAATATCATTGGCTACCCGCCACCTGTGCTTATCGCTTACTTAATGACAATCAAGAACTTCCTAGTTGGCATCCCTTACTTTCGGGGAGTAGCATGAGTGTTAAAAAAGCCGGCATGTCCATTCATCGCTATGCCATTAAAGAATCACCTAAGTTAGACTTAGAAGACCATATTATTGAATGGTTAGATTAAGTAAGCGTACATTCAATTTAATGACTACCTCTATTAAGGCTTAATATTGATGATAATACCCGCACCATCTACCGACTTTCGCTTTTCAGGTTGTGGGTCCGGAGACATTAACAAATCGCCATTTAACTCTAGCGATCTGGCTTTCTTATTAGAATCAACCGCAAAAACATCTAAAACCTCATGAGGTATTAACCATTTTTTTTCAAGATCAAACTTTTCAGTTGCCTTAAACGGAATAGAAAGATCCAATGGTGTATCAAGCTCACTATGAATAAATGACTTTTGCTTGCTAGCCTCCTCAGCTTTGACTATTTTCTTAGACTGTACTTTAACAACATTTTCATTTGCTTTTTTTTCTTGTAGTTTTTCATTGCTTTCAGCAACAGTTAAATCACGATTTATTGTTATGTTTTGCTTGTTGACTAGTTCCGCGCCATGATCATGAAGCGACTTCAGTCCACTTAAAAAAAACCACGCGATGACTGCAAAACACAGTGGAAATATGCGAAAGCAGCTCATAGTAACACTGCTCTATTGACAGATAAGGACAGAGATTTATATAGCCTATATAACCACTTAAATTGATAAGAAAGCAACTTTATTAAATTAGACACATTAATATTATGAATATTGGACACTTAAAAACTATTAGCCGAAACATTACCACATTCCATTCTTAATAAACAATAGCCCGTAATTTATCATCCAATCGTTGTAAAGCAACCGCACAAAAGGTAGCAAATAGTAAACAAGCTAAAGCGGATAAATTGTCTAGCCACCAGATATGATAGCTTTCTGCAACAGTATGAAAAGGAGAGCGCAGAAAACCATTAACCAAAAACAAATGAAATGAGAGTTCGCCATAAAATAACAAACATTTTTCGATAAACGGCCATGTCGATAAAACCTTAAATAGCTTGGTCGATATCGCCAAAATGATCATCACCAACGCAACATTGCTCAATACCCACGCCTCTCTTTCAACATTTGCCAGCAGCAATAAACTAAGACTCAGGGTAATTCCTACCGCCAAAACCCTCCAGTCTATACGTTCTTGCTTAGCAAAATACATCCCCAAACAGACTAAAGGTAAATGACCAAAAACCGTATAATTAATATTCAGATGTTTCGTTATCCAGTAAGCATTAAACTGTAATTCAAGCAGCAACCCGACTAAAGAAACGAAAATAAGAAACTTACCTCCTTGTTTCTGATAGCACTTTAAAAGCCAAGGAAATAGTATATACACCTGAGAAATAAAAGGTATAAACCACCAGGGCCCAACTGGCATCAATGCTTGCCTTGGTATGAAATTTGAAATCAGCAAAACCTTCCAAAGCAAACTATCCCAATAAATTATTTTTTCATCAGGCAGAAATTCGGCTTTTATTAAACCCAAGACAAGATAAAGCGCTACACACAATAAAAAAGATAGGTAAATCTTTTTTATCCGGTCTACTAGAAACTGACTCGTAATAAGTGGCTCTTGATTGTATTTTCTGGTTAAGCCATAACTACTAAAAAATATAAATACCTGCACACCGTAATGCCCAAAATAACTAAATAACACCCTAAGCACATGCTCTGGACTGGACTGCAAGACGCGGCAATAATTCCAGAAGACCTCAGCAGAAAAGCTAAATTCATTTTCACCAATAACCGGCGTTAAATTATGATAAAAATTATGTAATACAATTAACAAAATACCCAACCCCTTTAAGATTGTCGTTTGTTGTTTTGAAAAATGGGCTATTTGTATAAACATGCTACTGGTATTTAACCTTAACAAGAGGCTATCGATTATAATGATACGCTTTAATTCTTAAACAAATTAAAACCGTTAAGCAACTTTACTTTAATAAACTCTGGGCTAAACGCCTATTGCTAACAAAAAACACATAATGAGTTCGGTCATATGATTTACGAAAAACAACCCTTTAGCCGACTTGATATAGCTTTCGCTCGCTTTCTTAGCGAACGGTCATTACTAGACTCCTCTCAAAAACAAGTCTTTGAAAATTTAATGATGTCACTATCCTTTGAACAAAGCCAAGGACACTGTTGTATTCAAATAAATAACGAGGCTAACGCATTAATTCTAGCGTCCGGATTAGCATTAACAGACGCTAACAGCCATGACACCACTACCACACTCCCTATGGTTATTGAGCAAGATCGTTTATATCTGCACCGTTATTGGTATTATGAAAATCGGTTAGCACAACAGCTAACGAAAATGACTCAATTAAATGTAAGCAATGAGCTGAATAATCTTACCGACTCTAACCCACTGCTTGATAAATATTTCGGCATCTCAGAGACCATTGACTGGCAACGTGCGGCAGCCATCATGGCCGTTAATCAAACTTTCTGCATGATTACTGGAGGCCCAGGAACGGGTAAAACAACCACCGTCGTCAAGATTCTAGCCATATTACAAGAGTTATCAGAGCAACCATTACTGATTGCCTTAGCAGCCCCTACAGGTAAGGCGGCTATGCGTCTTCAAGAATCAATAGGTTTTAATAAGGCAGCATTACCCTGCACAGTTGAGATAAAATCAGCAATACCAGAATCAGTGATGACCTTACATCGCTTGTTGGGAGCAAAGCCACCTTCTCCCTATTTTCGCCATAATGCCAAACAACCCTTAGTTTACGATCTAGTTGTCGTTGATGAAGCCTCAATGGTTGATTTAGCATTAATGAGTAAATTAGTAGACGCATTAAAACCCGGCGCCCGATTAATACTTCTAGGCGACAAAGACCAATTAGCCTCTGTTGAGTCTGGTGCGGTATTGGCAGATCTTACGATAGCGTTACCACAACAAACACTGGAATTACAAAAATCACATCGTTTTGATGGGGATATAAAAAACTTAGCTGTCGCTATCAATCTTCAACAACATACTGAGGCTTGGCAACTATTACAGGCTGGCAATAAAGATATTGCTCTACTAGAAACTGATTTAATTGATTATATTTCTAATCAACAAATAGATTATTTACAACAGATTACTGCTGGGGCTGAATTTAGTGATATTTACAAAGCGTTCAATCGCTTTCAAGCCTTATGCGCAATTCGACTCGGCAAAAATAGTGTATCCGATATTAACCATGCCGTAGAACAATCGTTAGCTAACAAAAAGCTCATTCATTTATCAGGATTTTGGTATTGCGGTCGACCGATAATGATCACTCAAAATAATCCCGCCTTACAACTTTACAATGGTGATATCGGCATTTGTCTGCGTGATAAAGAGCAAGGAGACCATCTTCGGGTATTTTTTCAACAAGCCGATGGTAGCATTAAAAAATACTTACCCGCGCGTATTCCCCATTGCGAAACAGTCTTTGCCATGACTATACATAAAAGCCAAGGCTCAGAATTTGAAGAAGTTTTAATTATACTGCCAGAGACTATCAACCCAGTATTAACCAAGGAGTTACTTTATACCGCCATCACTAGAGCAAAAAAAACTATTCACTTAGTTGCTAATGCAGCAGTTTTTTCCAGTACGGTAAGACAAAGAGTGCAACGAGTGACTGGTTTAATTAATAAGTTTCCAGCTAAAAATTAACGCTAATATCAATAATTTCTTTGTACAGAAAACTTAGCTAATTGAATCAATGCCGCTTTATAGTCTGAATCTGGTAAAACATTCAGCGCATCAATGGCTTTTTCTGCTTCTTCATCGGCGCGTTGTTCTGTATAAGCGATAGCTTGGGTGCTTTTCACTATGGCATAAACTTCATTAAAAACGTCACGATTGCCATTTTTAATGGCCTCAATGATAATTGAAGCTTCATGTTCAGTGCCTTTTTGTATCGCATAAATCAACGGCAATGTTGGTTTACCTTCGGCAAGATCATCGCCAAGATTCTTACCTAGATCATCTTGGCTCGCCTTATAATCAAGAGCATCATCAATCAATTGAAAGGCAACCCCTAAATGCTGTCCATATTGAGCTAAGCCTTCTTCTATCTCAACTGAGACACCTGCTATCACTGCACTCAATCGAGTTGCAGCACTAAACAAGATGGCGGTTTTTCTAGCAATAACTTCTAAATATTTAGCTTCGGTAGTTTCTGGATTATTACAATTTAAAAGCTGTAATACCTCACCTTCAGCTATAGCCGTCGTTGTTTTTGATAAAATCTCCATAACCCGCATATTGCCGGTACGAACCATCATTTCAAAGGCACTGGAATAAAGATAATCCCCAACTAATACACTAGCCGCATTGCCCCAAACGGCATTAGCAGACTCCTTTCCCCGCCGTAGATCAGATTCATCCACCACATCATCATGCAATAGTGTTGCCGTATGAATAAATTCAATAACAGCAGCAAGCACCAAGTGATTGTCACTAACTCCACCTAAAGCCTTGGCGGCAAGTAATAAGAGCATAGGCCGCAAACGCTTACCTCCATTGCCGACTATATAACGCCCCATCTGATTAATGAGAATAACATCTGAACTTAACTCATTAATAATAAGTTGATCGACGGCGATAGCATCGATTGCTGTTAATTGCTTGATCGAATCAAAATCAATCGTTGCAGGCGTATTCGTGGGCAATTGTGAGTGCGATACCATTGATTTAATACTGAATATGTAAGTTTAGGTTATTTTTCAAAGTGATAACTATAAATCATCAACAATTTGCGTTATTATAACCCAATAGGAAACTAACTGCCCATGCTATTAATAAAAGCACAGGTGTCTTTGTAAGATTTTCTTATAACTCTTAAGTTAAAACAATACTCAATAAAAAAGTTTGTTGTTGACTAACTTCCGTTTTAAAAATATAATTCTCTGTTCACTTTATAACAGATTAATGCTTGATGGAGCTTGCGCCGATGTATGCGGTAATTCAAACAGGTGGTAAACAGTACCGTGTAGAAGAAGGTACTTACTTAAAAATAGAAAAACTAGAGCTGGGCACAGGCGATAGCATTGAATTTGACAAAGTGCTGATGATTCAAACAGATGATACTGTTAAAATCGGCCAGCCTTTTATCGAAGGCGGCAAAGTTACAGCAACCGTTCTGTCTCAAGGCAGACACGATAAAATCAAAATCATTAAATTCAGAAGACGTAAGCACCATATGAAACAAATGGGGCATCGTCAATACTATACAGAAATCCAGATCACTGGCATTTCTGCTTAATATTTTAGGAGTTAAAAATGGCTCATAAGAAGGCGGGTGGTAGTACTCGCAACGGTCGTGACTCTAATGCAAAACGCTTAGGTGTCAAACGCTACGGTGGCGAACTAGTAGCTGCAGGAAATATCATTGTACGTCAACGTGGAACTAAATTTCACGCCGGTGACAATGTAGGCTGTGGAAAAGATCATACCCTGTTTGCGACGGCAGAGGGTAGAGTCGTATTTCAAGTTAAAGGTCCTAAAGGCCGTAAATTTATCAGCATTGTTGCTGCATAAGTTTAAACTGCATTACAGCTTAAAGTTTTGTAGACCCGGATTAGCATAGCTTAATCCGGAGGCTTTAAAAAAGCTCCGTCATTCTTGGCGGGGCTTTTTTTGTTTTTATTGGTTAGTTTTGTATGTGGCGCGTGTAAGTTATGAGATTTATTGACGAAGCAGAAGTTCGTGTAGAAGCAGGTGATGGTGGTAATGGTACTATCGGTTTCCGACGCGAAAAATATATCCCTTTTGGTGGACCAGACGGTGGCGACGGTGGCGACGGTGGCTGCGTTTATCTAATTGCTGTTGAAAACGTAAACACACTTGTGGATTTTAGATATCATGCCGTGCATAGAGCTCAACGCGGACAAAATGGCATGAGTCGTAATTGCACTGGCAAAAAAGGAGATGACTGCTATGTGCCCGTGCCTTTAGGCACACAAGTCTCCGAAAAAGATACCGGCGAAATCATTGGTGATCTTACCAAGGTTGGTGAAACACTACTCGTTGCTAAAGGAGGCTTTCACGGTTTAGGCAACACCCGCTTTAAAAGCAGTATCAACAGAGCACCTCAAAAAGCCAGCAAAGGCAGTGAAGGCGAACATCGTATTCTTCTTTTGGAGCTTACCCTAATCGCTGACGTGGGCTTACTAGGTATGCCCAACGCAGGAAAATCTAGCTTAATACGCTCCGTTTCATCAGCTACGCCTAAGGTAGCAGATTATCCTTTTACTACCTTACATCCCAATTTGGGGGTAGTTCGTGTTGATGACTTACGCAGCTTCGTAATTGCCGATATCCCAGGCGTTATTGAAGGTGCCGCTGAAGGGGCTGGCTTAGGTTTACAGTTCCTTAAGCATTTATCACGTACTGGATTATTACTGCATTTAATTGATGTAGTACCTTATGAAAGCATGGATACGCCAGTACAAGCTGCCAAAAAAATAATCCATGAAATCAAAAAATGGAGCGATGACTTAGCCAACAAACCACGCTGGCTAATACTCAATAAAATTGACCGCCTACCTTACGACAACGCTGAAGAACACTGCCAAGCGATTATTGATGAATTAGAATGGCAAGGCCCTGTGTTTAAAATTGCAGCCATTAATGGTGACGGCACAAAAGCCTTAATGTTTGCCATTATGAACTTTTTGGAAGAACAATGGCGGAATAAAAGTGAGCAGGAATGAGTTTACAAAAGTTAAACGAGTTGTTGTAAAAATAGGCAGCTCTTTATTAACTAAGGGCGGCCTAGGGCTAGATAAAACAGCCATCACCGCCTGGGTTAAACAAATGGCTGAACTAAGACACCAATCTATTGATGTCATCCTGGTTTCTTCAGGATCAGTCGCCGAAGGCATGAGTCGTTTGGGTTTAAAAACTAGACCGAAAACCTTGCATGAACTACAAGCAGCAGCGTCAGTCGGCCAAATGGGTTTAGTACGCGTTTTTGATGATAATTTTCAACAACATGGTTTGCACGCTGCACAAGTCTTACTCACACATGACGACCTATCTAACCGGCAGCGTTATTTAAATGCCCGCAGCACCTTATTAACGCTATTAAAATTTGGTGTCGTTCCGGTTATTAATGAAAATGATGCCGTAGCTACTGAAGAAATCCGCTTTGGCGATAATGACACCTTAGCGGCATTAGTCGCCAATTTAGTTGAAGCCGAATTACTCATTATTCTAACCGACCAAAAAGGTCTATTTACTGGTGATCCCAGCCTATACCCCGAAGCGCAATTAATTTCTGAAATTAGCGTTAACGATCCTCGCTTAGAAACGATGGCAGGTGATAGCCGTAGTGGACTAGGTCGTGGTGGCATGGCCACTAAAGTAAGTGCTGCGCGTTTAGCCTCTCGATCAGGCGCAGCCACAGTCGTCGCAGCCGGTGCGGTTGATAATGTCATTACTGAAGTCATCTCAGGTAAAAATATAGGCACACATTTCTTACCAGACATAGAACCGTTAGTTGCTAGAAAACGCTGGCTGGCCGGGCAATTGCAAGTCAAAGGACAATTAATACTTGATGCTGGCGCAGTAAAAGTATTAAAAAGTGACGGAAAAAGCTTACTCGCTGTTGGGGTTAAATCCATCTCTGGACACTTTGAACGTGGCGAATTAGTATCCTGTAAAGATGCATCAGGAATCGAGATTGCACGTGGGCTAATCAACTATAGCAAAACAGAAGCCGAACTCATCGCCGGTAAAAACAGCGCAGAATTTGAGAAAATTCTAGGCTATGCCGATGATTCAGAAATGATACACAGAGATAACTTAGTGTTGATATAGGCTTTTATAGACAAGAAGAACTTAAACTCGCCATCATCAATGGTGTTTTCATCCCTAATTATAGGTTTATTAAGTCGACTTCTTTACCAAGACCTAGCACTTTCAAAACATGTCATGCCAACATTGACTGTCAGAATCTAGTCTACATGGACGAATAAAGATGAGCATCTATGGGGCACTGGACACCCTCTTCTCGGCAGGCAGGCGGCTTAACTTAACACTTGTACAACAATAAACACAGAACCTGAGAACGATAAAAAAGTTTACACTACTGCTTTTTCCCGTATAAGTAGGCAGCCCTTATTTCCAATTAAATAACGTTGAACATAGAAAAAGCCCCTCCGTAACTATCTAAACCAAACTTTACCTCCTTGCCTTTAAATAAAGAGATGATACACTTAGCTCTTATTAATAAGCTGAGTTCTAATAGAATTATCTTATATTATAGTGCCAACAATAATGACTAAACCAATACTATAACCCTATGAAAAAGTACAAAAACCTACTATTTATCATCGCATTTATAGCGCTACTTTTAAGCCAATATAAACTTATCATGCCGTTAATGTATAAAGTTGCGGCATCCGATCTTTTTATGGTCGACAGTAAAGATCAAGCTAGCCAATTACCCATATCGACTCCTTTAACCGCGATTGCTTATTTGCATTGCAATCATGACATTAAATCCAAACTAGACGCTGACACTGTCGTTAGCTTTCCTGAAAAAGCCCTAAATGCTTGGTCTATGGGCAATTATGATTACCTTATACACGGTGAATTTAGTACTACAGATCAAACTTCAAATACCGTCTCCAAAAACTACACTTGCCGTATTACCTACAATAACGGTGACGATCAGGAAGGCATACTTGATTTTGATAATTGGTCTGTTGTCGGTTTATCAGGACTAGAAAATAAATAAAACATAATCCTATGTTTTTATAATGAATGGTAATTCATAGCTACCACCTAGGAGGCTGTCCGAAAATAAGTCAGGGCTAAAAGCAATTCTACTGTCATCTGGAAAATTTTAAATTTCCAGATGAGTCTGCTTTAAAAATAACCCA
>Ga0214187_1000136_pt1 | contig 19893 bp, 16 predicted proteins | sample TroBogEpilimnion_4_FD_153025 | JGI IMG/M metagenome (GOLD analysis project Ga0214187, IMG submission 153025) | Freshwater microbial communities from Trout Bog Lake, WI - 24JUN2008 epilimnion | ecosystem: Environmental > Aquatic > Freshwater > Lake > Epilimnion/Euphotic zone | place: Trout Bog...
ACAAATTAAAGCTCGGTTACCCCCCATATAGAGCTTTAACTTCACAAGTTAAAGCTCTATATGGGGGGTAAAAAATGACGAATTATATCGTTCCTATGCTCTGTGCTTCATGCGGGGTCTTGTTTTCGTGCTGAAAACCAGCCAATACTTAGTAATACCAACAAGCTGCTCCATAGTAAGCTAGGTACTAGCCAAAACCAGTTTTGATAAAAGGTTTCAGGCGGAGTAATAAGGTAAGGTACTTGATATAGTCCTGTCCAAGGTTGATGTAGGGGCGATCGCTCTAAGATATCACCTGATGCTAGCACCACCGAAGATACCCCCGTATTAGTGACACGTAATACCGGCCTTCTAAATTCCACACCTCTAGCCAGTGTCATATATAAATGCTGGTAAGGTTCTTGCCAAGTGCCGTACCAAGAGTCATTGGTGACATTGACGATAAATTGTGCGCCTAAGGCGGCTAATGAACGCGAAAAGCTTGGAAATAGACTTTCATAACAGATTTGCGCACCCATCTTATAACCATTCCAATGTAATAGCTGGGTAGGGCCTGCACCGCGTGCAAAATGACCGGTTTCAGGCAGCCAATCACGTATGGCAGGAAAGATTTGTTCACCCGGTATGTATTCACCAAAGGCTAAAAGGATCGTTTTGCTGTAATGAGGCGGCACAATTTCACCGTCTTTGTTTAATACAAATAGAGAGTTAGTAATGAGTCTTGATGATTCATCAACACTGTAAGCACCCGTTATTAACGGTATTTGTCTTTCATGTAGAAATTGACTGAGCGCTAAGGGTAGGGCGTTGAGCTTGAAAGGTTCACCCAGTAAAGCAGGAAATGCGGTTTCAGGCCATAACACAAAGTCGATTTTTTTATCAGCGTGAGCCTTGAGTGCTTGGTCGGTGAGTGTTAGGTAGCGATGGAGAATTTCTTTGCTATAACCTTTACCTAATTCGGCGGCCAGTTTTTCTGAGTTTTCGATACTCGCTTGAATTAATAAGGTGTTAAATGAAGCATCGGGCTCGGGTAGTCTGGCTTTCAGCCAGATGCCGCCCATATTAAGTAATATAAAGACGCTAATAACACTAGCCAGTATTAGTTTGCCCACTTTATGTTTGCGGTTTTGCCACGCGATATATAAGGGCAGATTACAGAGTAAGGTGGCGGCACTCAGTCCACTAAAACCAATGAATTCTGCCCATTGGTAAATAGGCAGATGAGCGCCATACCAAGAATAACCAAAGTTCCAGTCAAACAAGGTTAGCGAATAAGCTTCGCATAGTATGGTGATAAGGGTCATTAAAGCTAGGGATAGTCGCTCTGAGCTATTTAATAAGCGTCGACATAAAAACCAAAGCAGTCCTGCCAAAGGTACATATAAGTGAGCGATTAAGGCGTAGAACAGCATGCCGATGACAGCAATAGGCCAGTCTAAATGGGCAAACTCGTGCAATAAATAAGCGACCCAATTAAATCCGATTAAGGTAAACACAAAAGCCGTGATTAAGCCGCTCAGTAAAACCTTTTTAAGCTGGGTTTGTTGGCTCCAGAACAGCCATAAGGGTACAAAACAAAATAATGAAGCCCAAGGCGGAAAGGGGATATAGCTAGTGCCGATTAAGAGGCCAGATAGAATGGGCAGCGACCAAGATTTAAGTAGGTTGTTCATGGTTAATAGTGAGGCGAGGTCGTTAATCTGAAAAAAAACAGCGATTAATATGGCTTATGAACGGCTTTATGGTTCTATGTGATTTTGTTGTTCAATATAACTGTAGGGAGCAATAAGAAAAGCTGTATTATTTGGTATGTTGAACGCCGATGGCATCCTATGCGCTGGAGTGCAATAGCTTCAGCTATTGCACTTTAAAACAGCTGAAGCTGTTTTACTCCATGTTTTGTCTTAATTTGGTAGCCGATTTTTAACTATTATGAATCTCGGCATATAAGGCACGGAATTCATCACTCAATTTATGGGTAGGTACATAATGCACCAGTGGTTGAGATACGGTATGAGATTCTCTGACTTTTATAGAGGGTGAGATCATGGCAGCAAGTACCGGTAAACCTTCCGCGACTAGCTCTTCGACCAATTGTCTGGGTAAATTAGCTTGTTTTTGATATTGGTTAACGATAATGCCTTCAATCTGTAAATTTTGATTATGATCGGCTTTAACCTCGGCGATGGTGTGCATCAGTGTGTAAAGAGCTTCTCTGGCAAAGCTGTCACAGTCAAACGGAATTAAACATTTATCGGCAGCGATTAAAGCCGATTGACTGTAGAAGTTGAGTACTGGAGGGGTGTCCATATAAATGGCATCAAAGCCTTCTAGTTTTTCCAGCGCTTCTTTTAATTTGAAGATTTTAAACCGTGACTCTAGGCGACTTTGCAAAGACTCAAGATCAGGATGAGACGGTAAAACAAATAAATTAGGAAAAGGCGTTTCATGGATAAGATTTTCGATTCCACTGTTGCCGTTCCCGAATAAAGACAGGCTTAAGGTGTCTTTAAAGAACTGAGCAATGGTTTTCTCGCTATCGTTAACTTTATGCCCAAGCAGATATTGCGAGGTATTGCCTTGAGCATCCAAGTCAATCACCAAGGTACGTTTGCCTTCAAGCGCACTGATGGCCGCTAAATTACAAGTAATCGTAGATTTACCGACCCCACCTTTCTGATTAAAGATGACTCTGCGCATGTTATTTCCTATAAAATCAATTAGATAAAAGCCGCATTATAAGCCAAGAGCTTGCAATATCAAATACGGATAAAGGTTTTAGCATGGCACTTAGGACATTCGGGGATTTCACTGGTGGTTTTAAAAGCGATTTCTTTGCCGCAGGCATCACAGATAAACGTTCCAGGGATGGTAATGTCACCACTTTGATAGACATGAGCGGTGGCTAACTGTTTTAGTTTTTCAAGTTCAAGACGTGTTTTGTCGGCAACACTTAAGAAGGCGTCTAAGGTGAAGTTTTCTAGTAATTCAATGTCAAATTTAAACCATGCTGAAAGTGAATTGGTATCTTCCTTAGCCGATAAGCCGTGCGCTGCTTGTTCAATGTCCCGTTTAATATAAGTGGATAGTTTGTTAAGTTCCGCATCCGTTAGCTCGCTACTTTGGCCGGTTTTTCTTTTTGAAATTTCTAAGGCTTCAGCGAAAGTATGCAGTGTGTCTTCCATGGTTTCATGTAGATGCTTCATGAAATCAGCATAGGCGGCGATAAGTTTATTGTTATTCATGGTCCAACTCCTGAAATTGACGCTTTAGATTTAAGCAACTGTGGGGTATTCTAACGCTTTTGACGGGTAAAAGACGAGAAGGATGCAAGAAAATTATCAACCGCTCGCTATTGAGCAAGACGTACAAGCTATCTGGGAAAGCTCAGGTGTATTTAATGTGTCTGAATCTTCTACGCAGGAAAAGTATTATTGCTTATCCATGTTCCCTTATCCTAGCGGTAAATTGCATATGGGCCATGTGCGTAATTACACGATAGGCGATGTTATTAGTCGTTATCAGCGCATGTTGGGCAAAAATGTTTTACAGCCTATGGGCTGGGATGCGTTTGGCTTACCTGCTGAAAATGCAGCGATGCAACATGGCGTTCATCCTGCTGATTGGACCTATGAAAACATTGATTATATGCGCGACCAGCTTAAACGCTTGGGTTTTGGCTATGATTGGAGTCGCGAATTGGCGACCTGTGATCCTAGTTATTATAAGTGGGAGCAATGGTTTTTTCTTAAACTGCTGGCTAAAGGTCTGGTTTATAAAAAAACCGCTCCGGTTAATTGGTGCCCGCATGATATGACCGTGTTGGCTAATGAGCAGGTTATTGATGGTTGTTGCTGGCGTTGTGATACCCAAGTTGAACGTAAAGAAATCGCGCAATGGTTTTTAAAAATCACGGCTTATGCCGATGAGTTGCTAGCGTCTTTAGAAACATTAGACGGTTGGCCAGAGCAAGTGAAGACCATGCAAGCCAATTGGATAGGTCGTTCTGAAGGTGTGGAGATGGATTTTCCTGTCGCCGATATGGATCAGCCTTTACGCATTTATACCACGCGTCCTGATACCTTAATGGGGGTTACTTATTTAGCCGTTGCTGCTGAACATCCACTGGCCTTACAAGCGGCGATAGCTAACACAGCTATTAGTGATTTCATCAATGATTGCAAAATGATGGAAACATCAGAAGCGGCCATGGAAACCATGGAAAAACGCGGCATAGATTCCGGTATTAAAGCGCAGCATCCCCTGACGGGTGAGTTAGTGCCTGTGTGGATCGCCAATTTTGTCTTAATGGGTTACGGAACGGGGGCTGTCATGGCGGTTCCTGCTCATGATCAACGTGATTATGAATTTGCGACCAAATACGGCATTGCTATCAAGCAAGTGATCTTTGCTAAAAATGGCGAAGATGACAATTGTTCAGAGCATGCTTATACCGTAAAAGGTGTGTTGAAAAATTCGGCTGACTTTGATGGTTTAACCTCAGAGCTTGCCTTTGTGGCAATTTCTGAAACCCTAGAAAAAGCTCAGAAAGGCCATCGTAAAACCAATTTCCGTTTACGTGACTGGGGCGTTTCTCGGCAACGCTATTGGGGCGCACCTATCCCCGTTATCTATTGTGATGATTGTGGTACTGTGCCTGTGCCAGAACAAGATTTACCCGTAGAGCTACCGAGAGACGTTGTTCTGGATGGTTCACAATCGCCTTTGGTGGCACATCCGACTTTTTCTCATGTAGCCTGTCCATCGTGTGCTAAAGCCGCGCGTCGTGAAACCGATACTTTTGATACTTTCATGGAGTCATCTTGGTATTTTGCACGTTTTGCCAGTAGTAAAGCTGACAGTATGTTGGATGACAGTGCTAAATATTGGTTGCCTGTCGATCATTATATTGGCGGTATTGAACATGCGATTTTGCACTTATTATATGCACGGTTTTTTACTAAACTGATGCGTGATGAAGGCTTATTGGTCTGCGATGAACCTTTCAAAAAGTTATTGACGCAAGGCATGGTGCTGAAAGATGGCACGAAAATGTCTAAATCTAAAGGTAATACCGTTGATCCACAAGGCTTGATTGATCAATACGGTGCTGATACGGTGCGTTTATTTATCATGTTTGCTGCGCCGCCAGAACAATCGTTAGAATGGTCAGATAGTGGTGTGGAAGGTGCGTTCAGATTTTTGAAAAGACTCTGGAAGCAAGCTTTTACTCATAATGATGCTGGGGGATCTGTTGTCGCATTGGACAAGTCGTCAATGACAGCTGAGCAGCAAACAGTACGTCGATTGGTACATCAAACGATCCAAAAAGTAAGTCATGATGTCGGGGTGCGTACTATTTTTAATACCGCTATCGCCGCCAATATGGAGCTGGTCAATACCTTATCTAGGTTTGTAGATGATTCTGATAATGGTAAAGCGATACGTCAAGAAGCTTTAGAGGCGATTGTGTTGATGTTGGCACCTATCGTTCCTCATATTTGTCATCAATTATGGCTGGATTTAGGTCATCAGCAAGCGGTACTCGGTGTGGCTTGGCCTCAAGTTGATGAGTCGGCTTTAGAGCAAGACACTATTGAGTTGGTTATACAGATCAATGGTAAATTGCGTAGTAAGATTTCAGTTTCGATGAGCGCTAGTTCTGAAGAGATACAAGCGCAGGCACTGAATGACGAGCTAGCACTTCGCTTTATTGACGGCAAACCGATTAGAAAAATAATTGTTGTGCCTAAAAAGCTGATTAATATTGTTGTTTAAGACAGTTTATAAGGTGAGCTTTGCTCACCTTTTTACACGATAATTTTAGGGGTTTATGTGCTAATTAAAAAATCAGTCATTGTCTTGATAGCTTTGTTGTTAAGTGCCTGTGGCTATCATCTGCGAGGAGCTTTTGAACTGCCTGCCGGTATGAAAAATATCTTTTTGGAAGGAGGGTCTGCTCCGTTGCAAACGCAGTTTAAGAAAGCGATGGAGCTATCATCAATTCCTATTGCAGCTTCTGCTGAAACAGCCGGTATTATTATCCGAATATTTGATGAAAACAGTCAGCGTAGAGTGCTATCGCTAGCGGCAACCGGTGTGGCCAATGATTTTGAATTGGATTATCGAATGGAATATGAAATTGTTGATGCTAAAGACACTCTATTAATGGCGCGTCAGCCTTTGGAAATTAAGCGTGAGTATTATAATGACCAGCTGGCTATTATCGCTAAAGAGAGTGAAGAGACCACCATTAAAAACGAGATGTATCTTCAAGCCGTGCGTACCATCGTCAATCGCGCTAAAGTGGTTATTAATACCAAGCCTAAATAATTATGCGTATTAAACCTGGGCAGCTAAATGCTGAGTTAAAAAAAGGCTTAAAGCCCATTTATGTTATTACGGGGGATGAGCCGTTACAGTTGGGTGAAATGGCTGATGCGATTAGAAAGGCGGCACGCTTAGCCGGTTATGATAATCGTGAAGTGATTACAGTCGATGCAGATTTTGAATGGCATCAGTTAGCTTTTATAGCAGATGCCATGTCTATATTTGCAGATAAAAAAGTGATCGATTTAAGATTGCCTAGCGGTACGCCGGGAGTTGACGGTGCTAAGGCTTTGGTCGCTTATTGTGAGCGCTTGCAAGAAGATAATCTATTACTTATTACCGCCGGAAAATTGGCAAGTGCCGCATTAAAGACACGTTGGTTTGAAGCATTAGATAAGCGGGGTATAGTCATTCAAGTTTGGCCATTGGATGGTCAGGATTTAGTTAACTGGTTGCAACAGCGACTTCAGCGGCGAGGTTTGTCAGCGGATACTGATGGCTTGCGTTTATTGGTTTCAAGAGTTGAAGGCAATTTGTTGGCAGCGGCTCAAGAAATAGAAAAACTCTATGTGCTTTATGGTGCGGGTCGTTTAAGCCTGCAACAAATCTTAGACGTAGTGGCCGATAATTCAAGATACGATGTGTTTAAGCTCATTGATAGTGTTTTGTCGGATAAAGAAGATCGTATTGTTAAAATTTTATCAGGCTTGCGTGAGGAAGGTGTCGCTGCTCCTATCGTATTGTGGGCATTGACGCGTGAAGCACGCAGCTTAATTAAAATTAAATGGGCGATTGCAGGCGGGCAATCCAGAGACTTGGTTTATAAAAACAACCAAATCTGGGATAAGCGAAAACAGTTAGTCAGCCATGTATTGAATAGGCTTAGTGATAAAGAATTAACCAGTATATTGGTGTTAGGTGCTAAAGCGGACAGACAGATAAAAGGCCAGCAATCAGGGGATGCGTGGGAAACTTTACGTGAGATTTGCTTGAGGTTTACTTAAGCGATTGTAATAGTTAAGTAACATAGTAGGCTTTGGTTAAATGGGGTGCTTATAGGCCGCTTTAATGGTGTATAAAGTAATAAAAAATACCGGAAGCTGTTTTGAGGAATGATTAACGTCAAATAAAAAATCATAAAACAGTATATTAAGGGGTATTCCTTTCTGCTATCATTGCAATTCAAATTAAAATTCCCTAAATCACCAGGTAAGATAAATGACCTTTGTAGTCACAGAAAACTGTATAAAATGTAAATTTACTGATTGCGTTGATGTATGTCCCGTTGATTGCTTCCATGAAGGACCTAATTTTTTAGTTATTGATCCTGATGAGTGTATTGACTGCACCTTATGTGAGCCTGAATGCCCTGCAAATGCAATATTTGCTGAAGACGAGCTTCCAGATGGCCAAGAAATATTTATTCAATTAAATGCAGAATTAGCTAAACAGTGGCCGATACTGACTGAAGTTAAATCACCACTTCCAGACGCTGATAGTTGGAATGGTAAAGAAAATAAAATCCCGTTATTAGAAAAATAATTAACTCTGCTATCAGAGCACGCTTAGGCTCACTCAATAACGGCATAAAAGTTAAATCCTTGCCAGCAGTAGGGCTACCTATTTAAAACGGGACAGATAAATAAGGCTGGCCTATTGATTCGGGGAGCGCTGAGCCCCAGCTCGGCGTAGTCAGTCATCGGCTTGGCTATCCCGTGCCGAGCTGGGGCTCGGCGTTCCCAGAAAGTTATCTATCCCGTCTTAAGTTGTTAGCCAGCAGTAGCGAAACGATAGGTGTGAAGCCGTAATAATCTAAAACGGTCATCGCGCATCTTGCGCTTGTTCCTAAGCTTCGCCCTCATCGTTATACACATCATTACAATTATGTAGGGTGGGGTATACGCGCATCCATCCTAATATAAAGGATGCGCGTTGCTATCCGGCTTACAGGTCATTGAATATTTCTAAGCACCATTCATGGTGCGGATACCCTAGCCGTATCATTATAAAAAGTCTTATTTATATGTCCACTAACCCTGTTCTCATTTGGGGAATGACAGGCTTAACTTGCAAAGAGATAGGGCAGATAGTCCTCATATAACGCTCATAACTATCTAGTGAAAGCGATCATAAGGGAATAACGATTGACGGTATGGGGGTCATATAGACGTGTATCCGTCCTCTAAGAGAGCTCTCATTTCGCAAATGAAAGCTCAATCATTGGAATAACGTAGCTTTCATTTGCGAAGTTAAAGGGCTATATGAGGAATAAGATAACAGGAGGGAGCGGACTTTTAGGCTACCAACTTAAAGCGGAATAATTTGAGCGCAGGCGAAAGGTTAAGCCTAAGAGGCTAGCAACTTAGGTTGTGTGACCGATACCTTTTGCCCATTGCCTGCACGTAATCGATTGAATATTAGTGTATATGTACTTCGCGAGTTTTTGCCGAATCGCTTCTACGTAAGGTGTAGCTGCTTGCTTTGTCGGCCTGCATGGGTGTGCCATCGTTATTCAGTTGAATCAATGTGCCTTCATCTTTAATGAAATATTGTTTTATGCTGGCATCATTGCGTGGCGTTAAGATAACATTATGTTTTTCCTCATCCCAAGTGTACTTGCCCTTTTCATAAAACTCTTTTGAAGATTCTTTTGCAGGTTGAGTGACTAGCAAATAAAGATTGTTTTGCTTTAAAGACAGAGTCGCTTTAATGCCATTACAATTTTCACAGGGTAGAAAGCCATAGAAAACACCGTGAAATTCTTGGCCTTTTTCTACTGGTGCCATATGAGCTGAATGGTCAGTGTTTTGTTCAAGGCTCTTAACTCGCGCTTTAAGATAGTTTTCTTGAGCACTAAGATCGGTAGCCGCTAAGATAATTTGAGCAGGAAGCAGGGTGCTGATAACAATAAAAGCCAGACTTTTTTTAAAATGTTTTTTTAATGTTGGCATATCAATTTCTCTTTTGATGATTTGAGCTTGCTAGGAAAACTGAGTTGTAGTTTACTCTGAAAACATGACTTTTAATACTGTACTTGTGTTGTATGGCTGTGCTGAATTTAAAATAAAGAGTTATACGAAAAATCAATGTAGTCAGGTTGGTATGCCAACGTAACGCGACATTGATTTTCGCATGATAACGGCTAGTTAACAGAATTTATCTGCTTTTCTTGTGACATAAAGGGGTCTTCTTCTATGTTGGGTGCTTTGTTAGTTGCTGGGTTGAGTCCCTGATTGTAAGCACCTAGATCGTTTGCAGAATGAGTCGCGCCTCCTGCTACATTGCTTGAAATACTTTCTACCGCAGAAACACTCTCTTTATCACTTGGGACACTATCAGCTAATGAAGGCTCAGCAAGAGTGCCTGCTGGGCTGATAATGCCTGTATCTTTAGTTTTTAATAAAACTTTAACATCTGGACCGAGTGCGACAGAAAAATCAGTGGAGGCAATAACTTGCTTAGTGAATCTATCAACAGCACGTAGTGTAACGTAAGTATTTTGCTTTCCCGGTGCATAGACACCACCGACTATGACTACCGATTTATAGTGTTTTAGGCGATTTTTATCATTTTCGGAGAGCAGTAGTTCGCCATCGTCTTTCATCATAAAAAGATCGGCAGGGAGATCCATGCCAATGATCTGATAGCCAGCGTTATGTAATGAGGTCGCTATTTGATTGGAGATGATGCGACCAAATGCGGATGTTTCTTTTAAGTTTTTAACATTTAGCAGTGTACTTACCAAAATTAAAGTATTTTTTGGCATTTTTCGAGTAAATTTGTCTTGAAGTTGATTTGATGCGTTATAGCTCGCCTCAACCAAATCCGTATTAAGATAGGCTTGCGTTTTATAGGAACGATAAGCTGAGCTACATCCACTCAAGGCGATAATGTTGATAAGTAGAGTCAATAAGGTGAATTTTTTTAACATGAACAAGCTCCTCAGATAGTAAGGTGTGAAATAAACTTTATTTTTTCGATTAGCCACGGTTATGGATAATAATAACTCGACTTGTTGCGACTAAGATTTAATACTAGCCCATCGGAATCGGCGTTGCAAGTCTGATGTGAATATATATCTGATGTTTTAATGGAAAAGAAGTTGAAAAGTAGACTTTAGTTTATTCAGATCGTTGTCACTAGTGCTCTTGCTATGGTGCGAGGACTGATCACGCTGATAGTGTGATCTGTAAAAGATAAGCGACATTATGACTGTTAGTGGTTGTTAGAGAGGGTAGCGACTGATTTAATTAACGCGCTCAATAGTTGCAAATTAATGTTGGACTTTATTTAATGAGCAAGCAATGCTAAAGTTATAGATTATTAAATTACTGGGTATTTATTCATAAATAGCCAGTGATCAATAACCTCAACTACTTTTTAGGATACTCTCATGGCTTTTGAACTTCCTGCTTTACCCTATGCAACTAACAGATTAGTGCCTTACATTTCAGAAGAGACCTTAGAGTTTCATCATGGTAAGCATCATCAAACGTATGTAACTAATCTAAATAATCTGGTGCCAGGTACTGAATTTGCTGACTTGAGCTTGGAAGAGATTATTCTTAAATCTTCTGGGCCTATTTTTAATAATGCCGCACAAGTATGGAATCATACGTTTTATTGGAATAGCCTGACACCTAATGGTGGTGGTGAGCCAACGGGCGTTTTAGCTGATGCCATTAACACTGCTTTTGGTTCTTTTGAAAAATTTAAAGAAGAATTTTCTAAGTGTGCAGTCACTACTTTTGGTTCTGGCTGGGCGTGGTTGGTTAAGAATGCAGATGGTAGTTTGGCATTAGTGAGTACTAGTAATGCCGGTTGCCCATTAACGACAGGTCAAACGCCTTTATTGACTTGCGATGTCTGGGAGCATGCTTACTATATTGATTATCGTAATGCGCGTCCTGCTTATCTGGAAGCGTTCTGGGCTTTAGTAAATTGGGATTTTGCAGCGGCTAATTTGGCGGCTTAATTTCACTGTTTGATACTGCCTTTAAAACCTTCTATGTCTTAAGGATATAGAAGGTTTTTTTATGGGCGTGATAAAATAAGTTTCTTAAAATTAATAGTAAGGCCAAGGTGGATGATGAAACGATATTTTTTCTTAAGTTTACTATTACCGTTAGTCGCTAGTGCTGACATAGCTGTGCCTGAGGCTATCAGAGCTCCTGTTGGACAGGTTGCTAAATTGACAGTACATGCAATAGGTGATCAGATTTATCAGTGTGTTTTGCATGACAATAGCTATGCTTGGCAAACACAAGCGCCTGATGCCAAGTTATTCGATATGCAGGGGCAAGTTGTTGGTAATCATTATTCTGGTCCAGTATGGGAATATAAAGAGGGGAGTCGTATTGTTGGGCGAGTTATCCATAAGCTTGATGTTGATCTAGGCTCATCAATTCCTTGGTTATTGGTAGAAGTTATTGCACATCATGGGGCGGGGATGTTTTCGGACATTAATTTTATTAATCGGGTTAATACTCAGGGTGGGTTATCACCCTCTTCTTCTTGCAATGCCAATCATTTAGGTAGTGAAAAGCGCATAAATTATACGGCGGATTATATTTTTTATAGCGCTCGTTAAATCCCTGATAACGTCGTCATGACTCAGTGGTGTGCGGTTGGTTTTTGTAGTCTAGCCGAGGCCTTATTTATTTTGATAGTCGGTAGGGTGGCCTATAACGAGATTGCTACTATAAAATACTAATTTTAAAGCAGGTAATGTTTTAAAGGTAACTATGAATGTACTGCAATTTTTGTAAGATTGCGTTACAATGTCACAAAATACTCTATATCCCCGCGCCCTACGCGCATCAAATACTCTACTACAGGTAAATCCATGTCCAATGATGTTTCAACATTACCCTCTTTCCGTGATTTAGCGCTGATTGAACCTTTGCTAAAAGCTCTGGAGGATGTCGGTTATGAAACACCTTCGCCCATTCAGGCACAAGTTATCCCACACATGCTCCAAGGCAAAGATGTTTTGGGTCAAGCACAAACAGGTACCGGAAAAACTGCAGCTTTTGCGCTGCCAATATTGTCACGTATTGATTTACGTAAAAAAGATCCCCAAGTTTTGGTTTTAGCTCCAACAAGAGAGCTGGCTATACAAGTTGCAGAAGCATTTCAACGTTATGCGACTCATTTAAAAGGCTTTCATGTACTGCCTATTTATGGTGGTCAAGATTATAGTACTCAATTGCGTCAGCTTAAGCGTGGTGCTCATGTAGTGGTTGGTACTCCAGGGCGTGTTATGGATCACATGCGTAAGGGTACCTTGAATTTGGACGGATTAAACGTTCTGGTTCTTGATGAGGCCGATGAAATGCTACGTATGGGTTTTATTGATGACGTAGAATGGGTGCTTGAACAAACCCCAGATACTATTCAAATAGCCTTGTTTTCTGCGACTATGCCTTCGGTTATTCGTAAAATTGCTCAAGAATATTTAAATGAGCCTGAGCAGGTTACAATTAAAGTAACCTCTGCTTCCGCTGAAAATATCCGTCAGCGTTTTTGGATGGTAAGTGGCGTACATAAATTGGATGCGTTAACACGTATTCTTGAGGCTGAAACCTTTGACGGTATGATTATTTTCGTCAGAACTAAAACAGCAACCATAGAATTAGCTGAAAAATTAGAGGCGCGAGGCTACTCTGCAGCGGCAATTAATGGTGACATGTCACAGGCCCTTAGAGAGCGAACCATTGCGCATTTAAAAAATGGCAAGTTAGATATTTTAATTGCAACCGATGTGGCTGCTCGTGGCTTAGATGTCGAGCGTATTACTCATGTTGTTAATTATGATATTCCTTATGACACAGAATCTTATGTTCACCGTATCGGTAGAACTGGACGTGCTGGACGAACAGGGGATGCGATTTTATTTATTGCTCCTAGAGAAAGAAAGTTGCTGGGTAATATAGAAAAAGCAACTAAGCAAAAAGTTGAAGAAATGGGTTTGCCTTCAACTGAGGTTATCAATAATAAGCGTATATCAAAATTTAAGCAGAATATTACTGATACCTTGGCGGCAGAAGAGTTAAGTTTTTTCAGTCAATTGCTAGAGCAGTATCAACAAGAACATAATGTTTCTGCTTTGGAAATTGCTGCGGCTTTGGCTAAATTGGTACAAGGTAATACCCCTTTATTGATGCAAAATCTGCCTAAGAAATCATTTGAAAGCAGAGAAGATAGACCGCAGCGTGATCGCGGTGATCGTGATACGTTTTCTCAAAGAGAAGATAGACCGCAGCGTGATCGCAAAGCAAAGCCAAAGCGTGTATTTGGTGCTGGTGGAGCTGCGATTGAAATGGAAACTTTTCGTATCGAGGTTGGCCATACGCATGGTGTTAAGCCCGGTAATATTGTTGGTGCAATAGCTAACGAAACGGGTATAGACGGGGATCATATTGCTAGAATTAGAATCGAAGATCAATATAGTACTGTTGAGTTACCCGCAGGCATGCCTAAGGAATTGATTGAAGAGCTTAAAAAAATAAGAGTTGCAGGGCAGCAGCTTAATATTTCAAAATTGGATGATAGCGTTAAAAGAGCAAGACCTGAAGATATCGCTCGTAAGGCTAAGCCAGATGAAGATGAAAAAAAAGTTGATAAGAGTAAAAAAAGAATGGGCTCAACCTCAAGACGCGCAAAGCCCAAGGCTGAATAATTAAAGACCTTGAGCTAATAGTTTGTAGAGATGATATCGTTTTCTAGCGATATCATCTTAACTATTCATGGTTTGTATCTACTTTAAAAAGCAGGGTAAATTGAACATCATCAACAATTAAGCGTTTAATTTTAAAGTATTTTATTTTTTACATACCACGTTTTACCCGGGGATTTAAAGTAGATACATAAATAGCTTATAGTGCTAAAAGTTATAACGTTAGTTCTCCCCGTTTTATGGATTTCACAATTAACATGAGTTAATTGTCTATCTGCTTCGTTTTCTAAAAATCACATAAGAATCAAGCTAGCGACTTCAGAAGTCACTAAGCAATGCGTTGTTGTGGTACTTGTTCTGTTAAATCCTTTTGTCTATGGACGTAGTCTTTTCTTAGGCTTTACTTTTTGCTGCTGTTTTTTGGCGCATTAAGCTGGGCTTGTATTCGCTGGGATAATTTTTGATGTTGGTATATGCGGGTTGCTGCTGACGTTATTATTTGTGTTCACATAACGTATTTCATCTTATTTTAGTGCTGTTAATAGGGGGTATTTGCTTTTGAGTGACGTCAGAAAAGAATGGGTGAATTTATTGAAGGTGATGTTGTTTATAGCGAATCGACTTAAGCGATAAGTAATAAAGTAGCGGAGGATTTAAAGCGTGGTTGAAAAAAGACAACCCAGAGGCACTTAGCGGTGTAAGTGGCTACTCTTAGCCTGCACACATTGCTGTTCGCATAACGAACGATGCAGGCTGTCGATAGTATTCTGGGTGTAAGTAAGTCCTTTTGGTGCAGGTCATTATGTTAAGCATTAACATAATGTTTTGAAGCTTATTTTCCGTATCTTTTACGGAACTTATCAACACGACCTGCTGTATCAACAACGCGTTGTTTACCAGTATAAAAAGGATGGCATGAGGAACAAACCTCAATTTGTAGATCCTTAGTTAATACCGAACCGGTCAAAAAAGTATTGCCGCAACCACAGGTTACAGTAATTTGTTTATATTCTGGATGAATTTCTGGTTTCATATTACTTCCACATTACCCGTAAAGAGGTTACATACTTATTAAATAACTCGCTATAATACTTACTTCAGTAGCTATTAGCAAGATTTGTTAAACTTATGCGCATCATTACTTTAAATGCCAACGGCATCCGAGCGGCAGAACGTAAAGGCTTCTTTATTTGGATGCAGCAACAAAATGCTGACATTATTTGTTTGCAGGAAACAAAAGCACAGATACATCAGCTTAATACTGATCCTTTTTGTCCGACTGGCTATCACTGCTTTTATCATGACGCAGAAAAAAAAGGTTATAGCGGTGTTGCGCTTTATTGTAGGCAGCAGCCTGATAACATTGTTAATGGCTTAGGTTGGCCTGATGCTGATGCAGAAGGTCGCTTTATCGAAGCTCAATTTGGCAACTTAAGTGTGATCTCATTGTACTTGCCCTCAGGCTCATCAGGAGAAGAGCGGCAAGCCTTTAAGTTTAGTTTTATGAAGCGCTTTGCGCCTTATCTACAAGCCTGCATAGAAAGTGGTCGAGACTATATTATTTGTGGTGATTGGAATATAGCCCATAAAGAAATTGACTTGAAAAACTGGCGAGGTAACAAAAAGAACTCGGGTTTTTTGCCAGAAGAGCGTGCGTGGCTGGATGATTTGTTTGCAGATGATCAATGGTTAGATGCTTTTCGTTTGGTCAATCAGGATGTTGATCAATACACATGGTGGTCAAATCGAGGTCAAGCTTGGGCAAACAATGTAGGTTGGCGCATTGATTATCAAATTATTAGCGCTGCTTTAAAAGATAAAATTATTTCTACTTCAATCTATAAAGACGAACGTTTTTCCGATCATGCGCCCTTGATTATAGATTACGATATATAGAGCATTTCTTAATTTACAGGCTTCTGTACGCTATTCCATGGCGCTACTTTAAATAAAAGTAGCATGCCTGGGATGGCAATAACAAAGCACAGTAAAAAAAAAGTTTTCCAGCCTAGCCAATCTACCAAATACCCCGTTGCTGCATTGGCAAAGGTGCGTGGTACAGCGGCTAAGCTAGTAAATAAGGCAAATTGGGTTGCGGTATAGAGTGGATGAGTTGTCAGCGCAATAAAAGCAACAAAAGCTGCGGTGCCAAGACCTACGCCTAGCGCCTCAATGCCAATCACTAAGGCTAATGCAGGCAAGTTATGGCCTATCGTTGCCAGCCATGCAAAACCTAAAATAGCTAACATTTGCACGATACCAAAAAGCCACAGGGCACGATTAATGCCCAGCTTAATCATCCAAATGCCACCCAGTAAACCACCGATAACACTAGGCCATAAGCCGGCATTTTTTGCGACTAAGCCAATCTCAGTTTTACTAAAACCCATATCGAGATAAAACGGTGTTGCAAGAGCGGTCGCCATACTATCGCCCAATTTATAAAAGAAAATAAACGCAAGTACTAGCAATGCGGATTGCAAGCCATTACGAGACAGGAATTCTTGAAAGGGCTCTACGACAGCCGCTTTTAGTGTTTTAGGTGCGCCATCTTTAAGTAGGGGTTCATTAATACATAGGGTCATGATTATGCCGGGTAGCATAAACAGCGCTGTAATCAGAAATACACTACTCCATGATAAATGATCCGCCAAAATTAGCGATAATGAGCCGGGTATTAAGCTAGCAATTTTATAAGCATTGACATGTATGGCACTACCCAGTCCTAATTCAGCATCGAGTAATAATTCACGTCGATAAGCATCAAGCACAATATCTTGAGACGCACTGAAAAAAGCAATGATGCAGGCTAAATAAGCGATGCTCCATAAGTCCAGCAGAGGATGCCATAAACCAAAACAAGGAATAGAAGAGAGTAATGCGAGTTGTGAAATAAATAACCAGCCCCGCCGCCTTCCAAGCGGTGGAATGTAGCGATCAAATAAAGGTGCCCACAAAAATTTCCAAGTAAAGGGTAGTTGGATCAAAGCAAATAAACCAATAGCTTTTAGATCTACGCCTTCAGAGCGTAACCATGCGGGCAATAATGCAATTAAAATATATAACGGTAGCCCAGAACTAAAACCTGTGAAGATACAAATGAGCATACGTTTATTAAGCAAGACTTGCTTAAGGGTGGAATTAGTCGTCACAGGACTCCTTGATAGGTTAAGCAACATTAAGATATATAGCAGCTATGTGTGCCTTAATAATATCATTGGCTTTAATTTTTAATATCAAAAAAAAAGGCCAGACGGTTTTTAAAACCATCGGCCTTTTCAATATAACTTATCGCACAAACTGTGCGATAACTAATCGTTATTAACCATTAATTAAATAATGAACAAATATACTGGCGGCATAACCTCCAGCAATAGCAGGCGTCCATTTAAGATGACTAAAAAAAGTGTACTTGTGGTTAGATTGCCCCATTAGGGCAACACCTGCAGCAGAGCCGACAGACAATAATGATCCACCTACTCCAGCAGTCAAGGTGACTAATAACCACTGATATAAATCCATATCAACATTCATATTCAATACAGCAAACATGACCGGAATATTATCAACAATTGCCGAAATGACACCCACTAAAATATTGGCCGTAGTTGCACCCAAGCCGTCATACATAGCACCTGATAATAACTCAAGATAGCCAATATAACCTAAACCACCCACGGCAAATACCACGCCGAAGAAAAATAATAAAGTATCCCATTCAGCGCCACGTACTTTATTGAAAACATCAAAGCCCGCTTCACCGGCTGCTCTGTGATTCTTTTTCAAATAAAAGCCATAGAGCATTAATACAGAAAGTCCCACCATCATACCCATAAAAGGTGGTAAATGTAGGCCTTGTTTAAAGCTAACTGCGGTAACAATCGTTAATAAAAACAAACCACAGATTTGTAATGCACCGGGTTTTAATACGACAGGCGCTTCATCAGTGACTAGGGGCTGCTCGTTTGGTACTGCAAAATACATCACCGCAGCAGGGACGGCATAGTTCGCTAATGAAGGTACAAATAATTTAAAGAAATCAAAGAACTCAGCGTATCCAGCTTGCCATACCATTAATGTGGTAATGTCGCCAAAAGGACAAAATGCACCGCCGGCATTCGCTGCAACAACTAAATTAACAAAGCCTATGCTAACAAACTTCTCGTTGTCTGCACCTACCGCCATAACCACAGCGCCAACTAATAAAGCAGCAGTTAGGTTATCGGCTACGGCTGATAAAAAGAAAGTAATAATGCCAGTAATCAAAAATAATTTACGATAGCCAAATTGTCTTCTAACCAGCCATGATCTTAAGGCTTCAAATACGTTGCGTTCAGCCATTGAGTTGATATAAGTCATGGCGACTAATAAAAACAACATTAGCTCTGCATATTCTTTCAAGTTGTATTCGAATGCTTCGTGCATTGCTTCAACTGAAACACCTTTTTGAGAGGCTAAAATAGCAGCATGTGCCCAAATAATACCGGCAGCCAAAATGACGGGTTTAGATTTACGCATATGCGTAAATTCTTCGGTCATTACAAAACCATAAGCAATAATAAAAATCAGAACGCAATAAATACCACGCTCAGTGCCTGTCAAGCCAAGGCTTTCAAAGCCACTTGCCATTGCCATTTGCGGCACTAACAAGATTGATAAAAAAATTAATAAAAAACGCACGAGAATATCCCCTTCCTACTTTATAGTTATAGATACAAAAAATTTCAGCTGTTAATGGTATCACCAACTAATAATATTGTCATTTTATGGCTCTCAGTATATGATTACAGGTCAAATTATTAGCCAGAATAGTCTTATAAACGCCTATCCATGTACCAATATACCGATACCGATCAAAATCTTGTTGACCAGCGAGTTGCTCAATTTAGACGACAAACCGAGCAGTTTTTAAAAGGCGAGCTTTCTGAAGATCATTACCGTGCATTACGATTAAGAAATGGTGTTTATATACAAACACATGCACCTTTGCTAAGAGTTGCAGGGCCTTATGGTCTGCTTAACTCTAAACAAGTGCGTAAACTTGCTCACATTGCACGCTTCTATGATAAAAACTATTGTCATTTTACGACTAGACAAAATATTCAGTTTAACTGGCCAAAGCTGGAGCAGATTCCAGATATATTAGCCGAATTAGCCAGTGTACAGATGCACTCGATACAAACTAGTGGCAATTGCATGCGCAATACCACTGCAGATCATTTAGCAGGTGTTTGTGTGGATGAAATTGAAGATCCACGTCCTTATTGTGAAATTATTCGCCAATGGACAACGCTGCATCCTGAATTCGATTATTTGCCTCGTAAATTTAAAATTGCTGTCAGTGGCGCTTTACATGATCGTGCCGCGACTCAATTCCATGATATCGGCTTGCACCTGGTTAAAAATGCCGAAGGTGTGGTGGGTTTTAAAGTCATGGTCGGAGGAGGGTTAGGACGTACGCCGATTATAGGTCAAGTAATAAAGCCCTATCTGGAGAAAAAGCATTTACTCTCCTATTTAGAAGCCGTGCTACGTATTTACAATTTATATGGTCGCCGTGATAACAAATATAAAGCCCGGATCAAAATCTTGGTTAAAGAATCTAGCTTGGCTAAATTCTCGGCCTTAGTTGATAAAGAATGGTTGCAGCTTAAGGATAATAATGAATTAAGTGCAGAGCAGATTGATGCGATGTGTGCGCAATTTAGTGCGCCAAGCTATGACGATCAGGCGGCAGAAGATCAAAGTTTTGCCCAGCATCAAATAACAAATCAAGCTTTTGCGACTTGGGTCAAACATAATACTGCTGATCATAAAATCGCTGGTTATCGTGCGGCATTTATTTCCCTAAAAGCACCTGAATCACCCCCGGGCGACATCAGCGA
>Ga0214187_1000142_pt1 | contig 19432 bp, 21 predicted proteins | sample TroBogEpilimnion_4_FD_153025 | JGI IMG/M metagenome (GOLD analysis project Ga0214187, IMG submission 153025) | Freshwater microbial communities from Trout Bog Lake, WI - 24JUN2008 epilimnion | ecosystem: Environmental > Aquatic > Freshwater > Lake > Epilimnion/Euphotic zone | place: Trout Bog...
AAATTGCAATAAACACCACCATCATTTGCTTAACCTGCTTGGTGAACGGTATGTTCACTTATATGCTGATTCCGGATAGCAGGGGTGCGGAATGTCGGAAATTATTTACTAAGTTTTCATTTATCAATAAAACGTGGATCATCCATATTTTTAATCAACACCTTTAGATGCTCAATATCATCAGTAATCTGGTAATCATCTGGATTTATTAAGGCAGCGGGTATGTTGTGGGCAGCGTCCAACATTTCAAATAAATGATTTTTTCCTGCCTTGTTCAAGGGTGCGGTAGCAAAGTATCTAGTTTGCGCCAGCATTCTGCCTAGCAAGTGTAAATTATTGATCTCTGCGTCGGTGAATCTACTAGCCATTACGATAACCATTTCTTAACTGTTCAATACCATCACATTCCACATAGGTTTTTTCTGCTTCCGTGAAAATTCTAGTACCTACCATTAAAGCATTAGAGTTAAATTGCTGTATATTTCCTTGCGGATTTATTGGGTCTACATCTGTCACTGTAACAATACGAACTTTAGCTCCATCATTTATAAGCTGAATATGCCTAAGGCGCTCTATATAACCTGGAGCATTATTATTTCCATATTCCGTATCAAGCACTTCATGTTGATACTTCCCTTCAACTCTACGTAGCTTATGCATCCAACATCTTAATATGACTGTTCCGTCTTCAGCTACTGCACCCCATGACCAAACTATATTATGAAGTGGTGCGCCAAGACGTTTAAAAAACTCTGAAATACTCATTTACTATCCTTTATTAAAACAATAACTTTCAAATATAATTTATTCTAGTTTTCTTAATAAACCACTTGCTGATGCGTCAGAAATTATATTTAAGCCTTTATTTTCTTGATCGACTGGAGCCATGAATTCACATACTGTTTTATAAATATGCTCTTGCCATTTTTTAATGTCACTATCCGTTTGTAACGAGATTACACTACATATATTTCCAGAACCCACTGTGGCAGTCTTCATTATCTTTGTGTCAATTGCTACAAACTCACCACGATTAATAATCGTTTTTTCATCTGAGCTAGGATAAATTAACGCTACCCGCTTTGCAGAAAAATATTCGTGATAAACATACATTTGTCTTAAATCTTCTGCAGAGGGGCTATTACCATTTAAATTCTTCCACTTGGTATCTAGTACAACGCAATTATCAATATTTTGATTAATCACTATATCTGGTTTCATTGATGAAATTGGTCCACTTTTAGGCTTATTGCTGGACGGGGTTTGCAACCCCGTTCTTAACGTTTAAGGTTTCGAAAGTTATGAAGCATCCAAACGTTTCGGTCGGGGTTGCAAACCCCAACCGGCATTGTCATCATCGCAATGTGGTGGACTTAGCTTGATGCGTATGGGTTGCCCCCCCCGCCAGCATGTAATATGTTGGGTTATGCTATCGCTAACCCGACCTACGCGACTTATTTTTCTATCAGCACTATGGCCTGCACAGCAATACCTTCTTTACGGCCCTCAAAGCCCAATTTTTCGGTGGTGGTTGCTTTTACATTAATACAGTCAATTTCAACATGCAGATCTTCGGCAATAAATTGGCACATTGCGGTAACATGAGCGGCCATTTTAGGGGCTTGAGCAATAATCGTGATATCGGCATTGACTAAGCGATAACCTAATTCTTGAACAATACCGTAAACATGTCGCAAAAGTACCCGACTATCAGCACCTTTAAACTCAGCATCGGTATCAGGGAAATGTTTGCCTATATCTCCTAAAGCCGCCGCGCCTAACAAGGCATCGCATAAAGCATGCAAGACCACATCGCCATCAGAATGGGCTTCCAGACCGTGTTCATACTCTATTTTTACGCCACCTAAAATAATAAAGTCACCGTCATTAAATCGGTGTACGTCATAGCCTTGCCCTACTCTAATCATTTTGATGCTCCATATAAAATTGTGCTAATGCTAAATCTTCAGGTCGGGTAATCTTTATATTATCTGGACGACCCTCAACAATTTTTGGCTGTAAGCCTTTTAACTCCAAAGCGCTGGCTTCATCAGTAATAGCTGAATTACCTTCTGCCTCTTCTAATGCAGTTTTTAATACTCCGTAACGAAACATTTGCGGTGTTAAGGCACGCCAGATATAAGCTCTATCCAAGGTCCCGAGAATACTATCTGCTTGTACGTTTTTTAAAGTATCGTGTGAGGGCAAGGCTAAAATCCCGCCCACCTCATCATCTTTTAATGAATTGATAAGATGAAGGATATCAATTGCTGTGATACAGGGTCTAGCGGCATCATGAACCAACACCCAATCATCATCAGAGGCTAAAGTGCGTATGGCTTTTAGTGCCGAAAGCACAGAATCGGCACGCTCCTTACCTCCGTCTGCGGTTATGATTTTTTCGTGACTGGCAATAGCTAACTCTGGCCAATAAGGATCTTCTTCAGAAATGGCTACCGCAACTGCAGTAAAAACATCGGCCTTTAACAATCGTATTAAGGTGTGTTCAATAACCGTTTTATCGACTAACTGAAGATATTGCTTGGGACGGTCTGCGTTCATACGCTTACCGACACCGGCAGCAGGCACAACGGCCCAGAATTTTAATGAATGAGTCATATGTAAGGAAAGTTAGCTTTACATCGCTTAGAAGAACAAAGCAATGATGACTATAAAAATTAAACAGATATGGTAAGGCGCGATAACCCCGTCTCAAACGCTTGATATTGCCATTATCTTTGAAGGATCACCGAAGAAATAGGCCTACTTTTGATTATATCGCGCCGTTTGGGTTCATCTAAACGTTTCAATCGGGGTTGCAAACCCCGACCGGCATTCGGTAAAAACGTGGCGTGCTGAGCTTCAGCTATTGCACTTTAAAATAGCTGATGCTGTTTTACTCCAGGCACAGACTACCTCGCGAGACGGGATTTATAACCCCCGTCTCAAACGCTTGATATTGCCATTATCTTTGAAGGATCACCGAAGAAATAGACCTACTTTTGATTATATCGCGCCGTTTGGGTTCATCTAAACGTTTCGATCGGGGTTGCAAACCCCGACCGGCATTCGGAAGAAAATAGTAAAAACTTGGAGTGCTGAGCTTCAGCTATTGCACTTTAAAACAGCTGAAGCTGTTTTACTCCAGGCACAGATTACTTAACTGTGGGCAGTGACGCCGAGCGTGGGAACGATGTACGATGTATAATCTCCAAGAAATCGTCAAAAGAAAAGAGGCAAGGCTAAAAGTAAAATGACCTTTAGCCTTGCCTCTTTTTACTCAAGAACCTGAAAAAATGTTTCACCAGCCCTGATCATTCCTAACTCATTTCTGGCACGCTCTTCCAATGATTCTTGGCCTTTACGCAAATCTTCTACTTCAGCATATAGAGCAGCGTTTCGCTCCCGCTTTTCTTCTACTTGCTTTTTAAGATCGGCAAGCATGAGTTGATCGTGCTGAATCTGTTCGATACCATCATTCGAAAACCATAAGCGATATTGAAGCAGGGCTATCAGTAAAATGATAATTGAAAGAAAAATTTTCATTAATATAGAGTGCTGTAATAAAGGGCGCGAATAATTATAAACTCGCGCCCAAAATTTTTAAAGCATTCTAAATGCGCTACGACCTGCGTATTTAGCTAAATCGCCTAATTCTTCTTCGATTTTCATCAAACGATTATATTTAGCAACACGATCAGAACGACTTAAAGAACCTGTTTTAATTTGACCTGTACCTGTGGCTACAGCTAAATCAGCAATAGTTACATCTTCAGTTTCACCTGAACGATGAGACATAACGGCTGTATAAGAGGCTTTATGAGCCATATCGATAGCAGCAAATGTTTCAGTCAAGGTACCAATTTGATTAACTTTAATCAAAATTGAGTTAGAAATATTTCTTTCTATACCTTTTTGCAAAATTTTAGGATTCGTTACAAATAGATCATCACCGACTAATTGAATACGGTTACCCAATTTTTCAGTAATTAATTTCCAGCCATCCCAATCATTTTCGTCAAAGCCATCTTCAATGCTGATAATAGGATAACGATCAACCCAATCCACAAAAAAATCAGCCATTTGTGCAGAGCTGTAGGTTTTATTTTCAGAGGCTAAATCATAGATTCCATCATGATAGTATTCAGAAGCGGCCGCATCTAAACCTAAGTAAATATCAACACCTGGTTTATAACCCGCTTGTTCTATCGCTTGTAAGATAACGCTAATGGCTTCTTCATTTGAAGAAAGATTGGGCGCAAAACCGCCTTCATCACCGACGGTAGTTGCTAAGCCTTTGGCTTTTAATACTTTGCTTAAACTATGAAATACTTCAGCGCCGTAACGAATCGCTTCACGGAAAGAAGGTGCGCCTACCGGTAAGATCATAAATTCTTGTAGATCAACACTGTTGTCAGCATGTGAGCCACCATTGATGATATTCATCATCGGTACTGGCAAAATGAATTCACCAGACTTGTTCAAATGGCGATACAACGGCTGACCCGCTTCTTTTGAGGCTGCATGCGCGGCTGCCATAGAAACGGCCAATATGGCATTTGCACCTAAACGAGCTTTAGTATCAGTGCCATCCAAGGCGATCATAGCGTTATCTAAGGCTTCTTGATCATTGACATCTAAACCAATAACTACATCACGAATTTCAGTTTTAACATTGTTAATGGCGTTTAATACCCCTTTACCTAAGTAACGAGATTTATCACCATCACGTAATTCGATAGCTTCGCGCTCACCTGTTGAAGCGCCCGATGGCACCATCGCACTACCAACAACACCTGAAGCCAAAACAACATCGGCTTCCAAAGTTGGGTTGCCGCGTGAATCTAAAACTTCTCTTGCACGAATATCTATAATTGCAGCCATTTTTTTTCCTATAATGTAGTTTCTATCAAGGCTTGTGCTTTTACAGCCCTGTCGATGGTTAATAAAACTTCTAATAATTCTTGCATACGGTGTAACGGCCATGAATTCGGGCCATCACTTTTAGCTTCCTCAGGATTTGGGTGCGTTTCCATAAATAAACCGGCAATACCCACAGCGACTGCGGCTCTTGCTAATACGGGAACAAATTCACGTTGTCCACCTGAACTGGTACCTTGTCCACCGGGCAATTGTACTGAATGAGTGGCATCAAATACTACGGGGCAATCAGTATCTCGCATCACGGCTAACGAGCGCATATCGGAAACCAAATTATTATAACCGAAAGAAACACCACGCTCACAAACCATGATTTGTTGGTTACCGGTCGCTTTAGCTTTATTAGTCACATGAACCATATCCCAAGGCGCTAAAAATTGACCTTTTTTAATATTAACAGGGATACCTTGCGAGGCAACCTGTTGAATAAAATTGGTTTGTCTGCATAAAAAAGCAGGCGTTTGCATGACATCAACCACACTAGCAACTTCTGCTAAAGGTGTATCTTCATGTACATCCGTTAAAACCGGAACGCCAATTTGCTTTTTAACCTTTTCCAGTATCTCTAAGCCCTTTTCTACACCCAAACCTCTGAAACTTTCGTGTGATGAGCGATTAGCTTTATCAAACGATGATTTGTATATAAACGGAATATTGAGTGCTGCTGTTAATTCTTTAAGATAGCCAGCGGTATCTAGTGCTAATTGCTCACTTTCGATAACACAAGGGCCAGCAATTAAAAAAAACGGCTGATCTAAACCAACTTCAAAGCCACATAATTTCATTAAGATTCTCTTTTAATTTAAACAATAAGTATGTCCAGTACAAATCTGGGGCAATATCTTATTCATCGAAGTAACTTTTATTAGTTTGTTTTTTTATGTTTCGTTGCCGCAACCACAAAACCAGAAAACAATGGATGGCCTTTACGTGGTGTTGACGTAAACTCAGGATGAAACTGACACGCTAAAAACCAAGGATGATCAGCTAATTCAATCACTTCAACTAATCGACCATCTATAGACTTACCAGAAAACGTCATACCCGATTTTTCCAGCGGTTCAATATATTGGCTATTAAACTCATAGCGATGGCGATGGCGTTCAGTAATAACATCTTTTTGATACATTGAAAAAGCCAAGGAATCTGTTTGTAATCGGCATTGCTGAGCACCTAAACGCATAGAGCCACCTAAATCGGAATTTTCGTCACGCGTTTCTAGTTGACCACTTTCAGCCATCCATTCAGTAATCAAACCGATTACCGGATGTGGCGATTTAGGCAAAAATTCGGTGCTATGAGCACCTTCCAAACCAGCCACATTGCGAGAAAACTCAATCACGGCGACTTGCATCCCTAAACAAATACCTAGATAAGGGATTTTATTTTCCCTAGCGAAACGTACTGTGGCAATTTTCCCTTCGATACCTCGCTCACCAAAACCACCCGGCACTAAAATCGCATCAACATTTTTAAGGCGTGCAACGCCCTCATCTTCGATGATTTCCGAATCAATATAGTTAATATGCACTTTCGTGCGAGTATGAATACCAGCATGAATTAATGCTTCATTGAGTGATTTATAGGCATCTGAGTGGTCAACATATTTGCCCACGATGGCAATAGTGACTTCTTTAGTAGGACTGGCCAAGGCATCAACGACTGATTTCCATTCAGTTAAATCTGCCTGTGGTACATCCAGCCTTAATTTATTAACAACAATATCATCTAAGCCTTGTTCATGCAGCAACAACGGTATTCGATAAATAGAATCCGCATCGACTGCCGAAATAACCGCTTTTTCTTCAACATTGGTAAATAGCGCTATTTTACGACGTTCTGCGACAGGAATTGGACGCTCTGAACGACAAATCAGAATATCGGGCTGTATACCAATGGAGCGTAATTCTTTTACAGAATGCTGCGTTGGTTTGGTTTTAATTTCACCGGCAGAACGAATATAAGGTACTAACGTTAAATGAATAAACAGCGCTCTCTCACTACCTAACTCAAAACGCATTTGTCGAATAGCTTCCAGAAACGGCAATGATTCAATATCACCAACCGTACCACCGACCTCAATCAAGGTCACGTCCATACCTTCCGAACTAAGGTAAACTCTGCGCTTTATTTCATCGGTGATATGAGGAATGACTTGAACGGTAGCTCCCAAATACTCACCCTTACGCTCTCTACGTAAAACGCTGTCATAAACCTGACCCGCAGTGAAATTATTCTTTTTAGCCATTGTCGTTTTGAGAAAACGCTCATAATGGCCTAAATCAAGGTCAGTTTCAGCGCCATCTTCAGTAACAAATACTTCTCCATGCTGAAAAGGGCTCATGGTACCTGGATCAAGATTAATATAAGGATCCAGTTTGGTCATAGTTACTTTGAGACCGCGTGCCTCAAGTATAGCGGCAAGCGACGATGCAGCAATGCCTTTTCCTAGTGATGAAACAACACCACCGGTAATGAATATGTATTTCGTCATCGTGATTCCTTGCTAGTTTAAAACCTCCCCTCTGTAGGGGATTACTAAAATTTGATGGCACTCAATAAGCTGCACTATCGTCTGAGGTAACCTATCCGTAAGCTAAAGGATTATTCTGTGCGCTACTACTGTGGAATGAGCACGAAATAATGTAGTCAAGTACCATCCAACTCCCCCCTTTTAAAAAGGGGGGCTGTGGGGATTTTTAAAATCATAGTTGCCGAAGTGTGTCGTGCTCGTTCCTGTGGTCTATTTTATTTATATATAAACTGAAAGTAGTCGTGCTCGACAAGTTTAATGCTACGTCAAATAAGCACTAAACTACTGCGGGGCGGGGTTATAAACCTCGTCTCGCGAGTGTTTTGGTTTAGCTTGATGCGTATGGGTTGCAAACCCCGTCCAGCATGAAAACTAAATTTAACAATAGAACTATTTAAAAAAAAAGCCTACTGGCATCCAGTAGGCTTTTCTCCAGACTACAAAAGAATAATATATCTTGGTGTAACCAATTGATTAACTTATCGTTTAAATGTCTTACTTGGGCTTAGTTTTTAGCTTTATCAACAATTTGATTCGCTTGAATCCAAGGCATCATGCTACGTAATTTTGCACCCACCACTTCAATAGGATGTTCTGCATTCAAACGTCTTCTTGCCGTCATTTCTGGATAGTTGGTTAATCCTTCAAGAATAAACTTTTTAGCGTATTGGCCGTTTTGGATATTTTGTAACGCTTCACGCATCGCTAGACGACTTTCTTCGTTGATAACTTTTGGGCCAGTAACATATTCGCCATACTCTGCATTGTTAGAGATGGAGTAATTCATGTTAGCGATACCGCCTTCAAACATTAAATCAACAATTAATTTTAATTCATGTAAGCATTCAAAATAGGCCATTTCTGGTGCATAACCGGCTTCAACTAAAGTTTCAAAACCCATTTTAACGAGCTCAACCGCACCACCACATAAAACAGCTTGTTCACCGAACAAATCAGTTTCACACTCATCACGGAAAGTCGTTTCGATAATGCCTGAGCGACCGCCGCCGATAGCAGAAGCATAAGCTAAAGATAGTGCTTTAGCAGTGCCTGAGGCATCTTGATGAACAGCGATTAAATCAGGAACGCCACCACCGCGAACAAATTCAGAACGCACCGTGTGACCTGGGGCTTTTGGCGCAATCATGATGACATCTAAATCAGCTCTAGGCACAACTTGATTGAATAAAATAGCAAAGCCATGTGCGAAAGCTAAAGCAGCGCCTTTTTTAATGTTAGGTTCAATTTCATCTTTGTACAATGCTGATTGAAACTCATCAGGTGTCAAAATCATAACAACATCTGCACCCGCAACTGCTTTTGCTACATCCTGAACCACTAAGCCATGCGCTTCGGCTTTAGCAACTGAGGGTGATCCTGCTCGCAAACCAACCACAACATCAACACCAGATTCTTTTAAATTAAGGGCATGTGCATGTCCTTGTGAACCGTAACCAATAATAGCGACTTTCTTAGCTTTGATAATAGAGAGATCGGCGTCTTTGTCGTAATAAACTTGCATGATTTTTCCTGTTTTCTAGGTGTAAATAAGAGATAAAAATAAAGGGTATAAAAACTTAAGACTTATAAGTGTAAGCCTTTTTCGCCTCTGGAAATGCCAGTCGGCCCTGAGCGCACGACTTCAATAATGCTATCTGAATCTATAGCTGCTACAAAAGCATCCAACTTTTCTGAAGCGCCGGTCATTTCAATAATATAAGTAGAGGGTGTGACATCAATGATTTTGCCACGAAAAATATCTGCCATACTTCTAATTTCATCACGCATGTTTCCTGTGGCTTTTATTTTAACCATCATGAGTTCACGCTCAATATGAAAAGATTCCGCCAAATCAATGAGTTTAACTACATCAATCAATTTATTCAGCTGCTTAGTAATTTGCTCGATAATTTCTTCACTACCTCGAGTGACTAAGGTCATTCTCGATAGACTAGGATCTTCAGTTATGGCAACTGTCAATGATTCAATATTATAACCACGCGCCGAAAACAAACCAGCTACTCGTGATAAAGCGCCGGATTCATTTTCAATTAAAATAGAAATAATATGCCTCATTATGCTAACTCTCTATCGGTTGTACTACCTAGAGCAACACGTAATTTCATATCATGATGACCCTTACCCGCCTCAATCATCGGATAAACATTTTCAGTTCTGTCGGTCATAATATCTAAGAATACGGTACGATCCTTCATATTAAAGGCAGATTCTAAAGCAGGTCTAACCTCTTCTGGCTTATCAATACGTATACCGACATGCCCATAGGCTTCTGCTAATTTAACAAAATCAGGAATAGTATCCATATAAGAATGCGAATATCGACATTCGTAAGAAAATTCCTGCCATTGTCTAACCATACCCATATAACGATTATTCAGGTTAATGATTTTAATAGGCGTTTTATATTGCAAAGCGGTTGATAATTCTTGTATACACATTTGAATACTGGCTTCACCCGTAACACAGGCAACATCAGCATCAGGATGCGCTAATTTAACACCGATGGCCGCAGGCAGACCAAAGCCCATTGTTCCTAGTCCACCGGAATTAATCCAACGACGTGGCTTATCGAAACGATAATATTGCGCTGCCCACATCTGATGCTGGCCTACATCTGAAGTCACATAAGCATCACCTTTAGTGACGTCATATAATTGCTCAATAACATATTGAGGCTTAATTAAAGGACTTTCACGATCAAATTGTAGGCAGTCAACTGCTTGCCATGTTGCAATTTGCTGCCACCAAAGCGCCAAAGCTTTTTTATTGGGTTTAGCTGAACTCTCTTTGATCAACTCCATCATCAATTCCAACACAGGCTTGACTTCACCAACGATTGGAATATCGACTCTCACTGTTTTTGAAATAGACGCAGGATCAATATCAATATGAATAATCTTGGCATAAGGGCAAAACAAATCGAGCTTACCGGTGACCCTATCATCAAAACGTGCGCCTATAGCAATAATGACATCACTTTCGTGCATAGCCATATTGGCTTCATAGGTGCCGTGCATTCCCAACATACCAATATTTTGTTTATCGGTCGAAGGATAAGCGCCTAAGCCCATCAAGGTATTGGTTATCGGATAGCCTAGAGCGCGAGTGAACGCGGTTAACTCTTTACTGGCCTCGCCTAAAACAACACCACCACCGGAATAAATAATGGGCTTTTGTGCGCTAAGCAATAACTCAACCGCTTTTTTGATTTGCCCTTTATTGATAGTCACAACCGGATTGTAAGAACGTATAGTTACTTTCTTAGGATATTTATACGGGACTTTAATATGAGGTGCAGTAATATCTTTAGGGACATCAATAACGACTGGACCTGGCCTACCGGTGGTTGCTACATAAAAGGCTTTTTTAATAGTCTCCGCTAATTTGGTCACGTCTTTGACCAAAAAATTATGTTTTACGCAAGGTCGTGTAATACCGATCATATCAACTTCTTGAAAGGCATCACTACCAATAACAGGTAATGAAACTTGACCAGAAATAATAACCATCGGAATTGAATCCATATAAGCAGTCGCAATACCAGTAACGGCATTGGTAGCACCTGGGCCAGACGTTACTAAAACTACACCCGGCTTTCCCGTGGAACGCGCATAACCATCTGCAGCGTGGGTCGCTCCTTGCTCATGACGTACTAAGATATGTTTAATATCTTCTTGCTGATAAAGAGCATCATATAAATGCAACACAGCCCCACCAGGATAGCCAAATATATATTCTACGCCCTCGTCTATAAGACTCTGAACCAGGATTTTTGCACCACTTAGCTCCACGCTAATACCTCAATAAACATGATAATTATCGATTTACATCGATTAGATTCGGTTTTAAAATTCAAGCATAAGCACTTGTTTTAAAAACACTTAAGACGACTGGCTTATAATTTTTTGTCTTTTTTAAACACTATAAAAGCGGTTATTCTACAAGATTCTTAATGAAATTGTAATGATCTCTGTTATTTTCAGCAACGCCCCCTGCTCATTTAGACGCATAATTTATAGCTTTTTAACTAGGATGGAATGAGTTTAGGCTCACTAAATCGATGAATAAGCCCGTAACTACAAACAGAAGGAGCGTATATCAACACACTAAATTAATAGGAAGAATAATTGTATTTTCAATACACAATTATGATAGTCGATAAAGTCATTAGAACTTTTATTCTTTAACCAATACTATCAAGCCGAAAAAGAAGATCCACAGCCACAAGTTGTTGTGGCATTAGGGTTGCGGATAACAAACTGCGCACCCGACACATCTTCTTTATAATCAACTTCAGCACCGGCTAAATATTGGATACTCATAGAATCTATCAATACGGTAACGCCGCCATTTTCTACACGCGTATCATCTTCATTAACTTCTTCATCAAAAGTGAAGCCATATTGGAAGCCAGAACAGCCACCACCGGAAACATAAACGCGTAACTTTAAATTATCGTTACCTTCTTCGATAATCAGTTCGCTTACTTTAGCGGCAGCGCTGTCTGTAAAAATAATTGGATTAGCCATAATTTAAAAACATTGTAAATTTAAAAGTAAATCAATTATGACTATACCCAGCGTTATAGTCAAGAATCATGGATAGAGAGCAATAACCCTCAAACCCAAATCTTCTTTCAAGCCAAATATCAGATTCATATTTTGCACTGCCTGTCCGGCAGCCCCTTTAACCAGATTATCAATCACCGACAAAACGACAATGGTTTGTGCGCCTTCGGGCTGATGAATTGAAATCTGACATTGATTACTGCCTCGAACATTACGCGTATCAGGATGCGAACCTCTAGGCAAAACGTCCACAAAGGTTTCATTATTATAGCGTTGCTCATATAACGCTTGAATATCGGCTAGCGTCGCCCCTGAGAGTTGCCCATACAATGTGGCATGAATGCCTCGTATCATCGGTGTTAAATGAGGAACAAAGGTTAAACCTACGGGTTGTTTGGCAGCCAAGCTTAATTCTTGACGAATTTCTGGCAAATGTCGATGTCCACTCACCGCATAGGCTTTAATGCTTTCACCTGTTTCACTCATTAAAGATGACAATTCAGCTTTACGACCTGCACCACTCACACCTGACTTAACATCAGCAATTAAATGATCGACATTAATCAAATTATTTTCCAGCAACGGTAAAAAACCTAATTGTACTGCTGTTGGATAACAGCCTGGGCAAGCAACTAAATTCGCTAGTTTTATCGCCTTACGATTAACTTCTGGTAACCCGTAAACTGCCTCAGCCAGTAATTCAGGGCACGCATGCTCCATACCGTACCAATGACTCCATTCCTTTGCATCTTTAAACCTAAAGTCCGCTGATAAATCAATAACCTTAATACCTAGCGCCAGTAGTTGCACAGCCATTAACATAGCCGTGCCATTGGGCGTAGCGAAAAATACCACATCACATTGCTTTAAGGTTTCGATATCAGGCTCACAAAACAGCACATCGCAATAGCCCCGTAAACTAGGATATACAACATCTACCCGCACACCTGCATCGGCACGAGAGGTCACTACCGCTACTTCAACCTCAGTATGCAAAACTAAAATTCGTAATAATTCAACACCTGTATAACCTGTTCCACCTACAATACCTGCACGAATCATCTGCTCTATCCTACCTATTGTTTATAGAAATAACCTCAGCCTATAATAACCGCATCCTGTCTTTTATAGAACCCGACTTATGCAAGTACCTTCCACTATGCTCGCCATTGAAATAGTTGCTGGGGCTTTAAAACTAACCGAACGCACCGTTCCCAAGCCAGACTTTAATCAAGTTCTCATCAAAGTAGTGGCTGCTGGCGTTAATCGCCCTGATGTCATGCAACGCAAAGGCTTATATCCTGCACCTCAAGGCGCATCAGACATACCGGGCTTAGAAATATCCGGCATTGTCGTAGCATTGGGCTCTTGCACATCGCCATTCAAACTAGGCGATTCTGTTTGTGCGCTGGTCAGTGGTGGTGGCTATGCCGGCTATTGCTTAGCGTCTGTGTCACATTGTTTACCCATTCCAACAGGATTATCCTTAGCAGAGGCGGCGGCATTACCGGAAACCTTTTTTACCGTTTGGAGTAATGTATTTGATCGCGCTCAACTGCGACAGGGTGAAACCCTGCTGGTACATGGCGGCAGTAGCGGCATAGGTACGACGGCCATACAATTAGCCAAATCCTTCGGCGCTAAGGTCATGATTACAGCAGGTTCTAAAGCTAAATGTGAGCGCTGTTTAGAGCTAGGCGCAGATGCCGCCATTAACTATAAAGAACACGATTTTGTTTTAGAAATAAAACGATTGACCAACAATAACGGGGTTGATGTCATACTCGACATGATCGGTGCTGACTATTTTTCACGTAATCTACACTGTATGGCAAACGATGCAAGACTGGTACAGATTGCCCTCCAAAACGGTGCAAAAGCAGAGATCAATTTACTGCCTATTATGCTAAAACGCCTCACCATAACAGGCTCGACCTTAAGGGCTAGAGACGATCTATTTAAAGCCCATATTGCCGAAAAGCTACAACAGCAGGTCTGGCCATTACTCGCTAACGGCAGCATCAAACCCATTATTCATGCCCGCTTTGCCCTCAACGAAGCCAGAAAAGCCCACGAATTAATGGAAAGCAGCCTACATATAGGCAAAATACTATTAGAGCTCTCGCTATGACTTACAGCACACTCATTTCCGCCAAGCTACTTCAGCAAAATCTTCATAATCCTAACTGGATCATTATCGATTGTCGATTCTCTCTAGCAAATTACGATGCTGGTCATTACGCTTATCGCCACGGCCATATTCCTCATGCTCGCTATGCCGATTTAAACAAAGACCTATCAGCCCAGCCCACAAAATTAACTGGCCGACATCCCCTGCCCAATTTTAACTTGCTAACCCAAAAACTAGGTGACTGGGGCATTAATCATCAGACTCAAGTTGTCGTTTATGATGACGCAGGCGGTGCTTTTGCAGGACGCTTATGGTGGTTATTGCGATGCTTAGGACATGACAAAGTCGCGGTACTCAATGGCGGCCTACCACACTGGCAAAAACTAGACTACGCACTTAGCACCACGTTACCCTACCCTCATCCTTGCACATTCAGAGCTTATTTAAATTGTTCTAACTGGCTGAATGCAGATCAAATACAAAATCATCTCGCTAAAAAAGACATCTGCCTGATTGATGCAAGAAGCTTAGAACGCTATCGCGGCGAACAAGAGCCCATAGATCCGATTGCAGGACATATTCCGTTCGCCTTAAATCGTCCACTCACTTTAAATATTGATAAGCAAGGCTTGTTCTTATCGCCTGAAGTATTAGCACAGCAATTTAACTCACTTATCGGGACAACCTCACCGACACAGGTCGTTCATTATTGCGGCTCAGGTGTTACCGCCTGCCATAATCTGCTCGCGATGGAACAGGCCGGATTAAAAGGCTCTAAAATTTACGCAGGTTCATGGAGTGAATGGATCAGCAATAAAAACAGGACAATCGTTACAGCGGCACAGCATATAAAATAACTTGACCAACATCAGTCAAGGCTTCGCTCACCTAGCAATAATTACAGAGCATTATTCAAGAGCGAATCCTTATCTAACTGAATGTACTGTAATTTCTACAGCACACAAGCTGCTTAACAGTTGATCCAGAAGCAAATTTAATAGATAATGTCCGACTTTCAAACGTATTTATAGTATTTTTTATGAACATTACCATGCTTAAAGCAAAGCTACACCGAGCTACCGTGACTCGTTCAGAATTGGGCTATGAAGGATCTTGCGCCATTGATGGCACTATCCTTGACTTGTCAGGTATCAAAGAATACGAACAAATACAGATTTACAATATCAACAATGGCGCACGTTTTACAACCTATGCCATCCGTGCCGAAGAAAACTCTGGCATTTTTTCAGTTAATGGGGCTGCCGCTAGATTAGCCTGCGCTGGCGATCTTATTATTGTTTGCGCCTACGCTAGCTTAGATACCAAAGAAGCTGAGCTACATAAACCAACGTTGGTTTATTTTAATGAAAAAAATGAAGTTCTGCGCACCGCTTCAGCCATACCTGTACAGCCACAATAACGATCTCATTTTTCATCCAAGCAAGCAGATTCGGCATTACCCAAGCTCAAACAACCTTGTGTATTTTGATGAGGATGTCAAATTTTCTCTTAATAGAAATGAAATGTCTCGATCATTTTCATCAAAGCCATGAATAGCACAGGCTTTGATGCCTGTCCTGAGTGTGATTTATTAATCAATCTCGCTCAGCCAAAAATAGGGGAAAAAGTCCATTGTCCTCGCTGTGGCCTGTTACTGTCTCAGCCCCGCAAACAAAATATTGAACGCACTTTTGCCCTGTCTATTGCCGGTTTTATCTTATTTTTTCCAGCCAATTTATTGCCTATGGTGGGTATAAGCCTCTTAGGTAATGCCAACACCGGCATATTAATGTCCGGCGTGATTTCTTTATTTAATCAGAATATGTGGCCTGTGGCTGTGGTCGTATTTTTAGCCAGTATTCTGTTTCCGCTCGTGCATATTAGTTTATCGTTACTGATCAGCGGACACCTTTATTTTAATCGCCCCAATCGTTATTTAGTGTTATGGATGCGCTGGATGCAGCATTTGGATGAATGGGTCATGCTGGAAGTTTATATGCTGAGCATTATTGTTGCTTGCGTTAAGCTGATGGCTATTGCACCACTTAAATTCGGCTGGGGTCTTTATGCTTTTATCGCCCTTATTGTTATAACAACCCTGTTAACCAGTACGTTGGATAAGCAGTTATTCTGGCGGCGCATTGAGCAATTACGTAAGGATAACCGCCATGCCAGCTAAAATGAATGCACTACAGCAAGGCTTTATCCGCTGCCATGACTGTGGCTACTTAGTAAAAAAAATTAACCAACAGTCATTTTGTCCTCGCTGCGATAGTCAACTACACGAGCGACGACCTCATAGCCTGCAACGCAGCACAGCCTTGTTACTCAGTAGTTTTTTTCTGTATATTCCGGCTAATATTTTCCCTATTATGACCGTGAATCAGTTTGGTACAGGTGATGCACACACCATTGCCGGCGGCATTGTTGAATTAATCGATAGTGGCATGATACCTATCGGCCTGTTGGTTTTTGTGGCGAGTATTCTTGTACCTACCTCAAAGTTAATTGGCATCAGCCTACTGTTACTCAGTGTGCATTTTCGCTGGCAAATCAATGCCCGCCGTTGGACCATGATGTATCGGGTTATTGCTTTTGTTGGGCGCTGGTCTATGCTGGACATTTTTATGATTTCCATACTAGTCGATTTGGTTAATTTTAGCGGTGTACAAATTATTGCCGGCCCTGCGGCAATTGCATTTGCGGCCGTGGTAATATTAACGATGTTCGCCGCCGAAAATTTCGATCCACGCCTACTTTGGGATAAGTAATAAAATATAATGAATGATTTTATCGACCCCGCTTACGAAGCGACAGATGCCGTTATCAATAAACAACGTGAATTACCATTCATCTGGTTATTACCCTTGTGCGCCTTATTAATCAGTGGCTGGTTAATCTATAAAACCTTGTCAGAAAAAGGACCGCAGATTACCATCACTTTTTCCAGCGCAGACGGCTTAGAAATAGATAAAACCAAAATAAAATACTTAGATGTAGAAATTGGCAAAGTCTCTGACATCGTCATCAATAAAGATTTAAAAACCATTTCAGTCACCGCACAAATGCATAAAGACAGCAGTGATTATTTAACCGAAAACACCCAGTTTTGGGTGGTTCGACCTCAAATAGGCTTAAGCGGTATATCCGGTTTAGGCACACTGATGTCTGGAAATTACATCGCCATTAAGCCCGAAAAGGGTAAAAAAGAAGATCACTTTACAGGACTCAACCTACCGCCGGTATTGAAATCGAATGCTCAAGGCAAAAAGTTTATACTTGAAACAACGAATATCGGCTCAATGAGATCTGGAACACCCATTAACTTTCATGGCATAGCCGTGGGTGAAGTACTTGAATATGAATTAGCCAAAAACGCAGACAACATAAAATTAACGATTTTTGTTAACGCACCTTATGAGCAATTTATAAGAGCAAATACCCGCTTTTGGATAGACAGTGGTATCAATTTATCAGCGGGTGCTGATGGTTTTAAATTACGCACAGGGCCTTTATCGGCATTATTGGGCGGTGGCATTGCTTTTCGCACCTCCACTGATGATAAAGCTGAAGATATTGTGCCTGAAAACACTTCTTTTCAACTATTCGATGATTATGATCAATCTACTCAAATTATTTATCATAGAACCGTCAAAGTTGTCATGTATTTCGATGAATCAGTACGCGGCCTAACCATGGGGGCACCCGTTTTATTACGAGGTATTCCAGTGGGCAAAGTCACGGACATTAAACTAGAAATAAATGCAAAAACTGCAGAGATACATACCCCCGTTATCGTTGAAATAGAGCCGGATCGAATTGTCGTCGTCAATAAACAAGACAACATCACCCCAAAAGATAATATAGAACAACTGATTGGCAAAGGGATGCAGGCACAATTACAAACGGGCAGCCTACTAACAGGCCAATTATTTGTTGCTTTGAATTTGTTTCCAAATAGCAAAATAGCACTGCATTCTAATAATACCGGTTATCCAGAATTTCCAACTAGGCCGAATCCCTTAAATCAGATTGTTAATTCCGCACAAACCATTATGGATAAAATCTCTAAACTACCTTTAGAAACCATGACCGCCGAAATCAACAAAACCCTAGCATCCTTGCAAAATACCTCCAAGGCAGCAACCACCACTTTAGTCACGGCTAACGGCACCATAGGCACGCTGGATAAAACCATGACCTCAGCGCAAAAGGTCTTAACCACCTTAGAACCAGGATCGACTACGCAGTACGAACTCAATCAATTACTACAAGAGCTCACGCAATCGGTCAATTCCGTCAAGCAACTCACTGATTATCTGCAAGAGCATCCAGATTCTTTAATTCGTGGTAAAAAAGAGAACTAGTCATCATGTCAAATCAGTATTCAAAGGGCTTTATTAGCCTATGCCTCATCAGTCTGCTAAGCGCATGCTCGACACCCCCTACACATTTTTATACGCTGGAGTCACAGAGCAAAGCACCGGCAAGCACAAACGCGACTACCCCCCATAAAATGCTCATCGGTATAGGGCCACTCTCACTACCCGCTTTACTTGATCATAAACAGCTAGTTACACGCATAGCCAATAACAGAATAGAACTCGCTGAGTTTGAGCAATGGGCCGCGCCATTAAAAGACAATGTGCTGGCGGTATTAAGAAAAAATATGGCGACCCTGCAAGCCAATGCCATTGTAAGAGCTTATCCGTGGAGCATTTATGGCGATGTTGATTATCGCGTAATCATTGATATTAGTCGCTTCGATATACAACTAGGCAAATCGGTATGCCTTGAAGCGAGCTGGGCCATCATGGAAGAAAAAAAACATACCATTGTCAACAATGGGCAAACTAAAATCGAACAGGTCTTAACTGACACAAGTTACCAAAATGCCGCGCAATTACTCAGCCAACTACTCGATCAATTAAGCCAACAAATCGCGTTGTCATTAGCTCAGCTACAGCAGTAGTAAGGCATATAGTTCTGTAGGGTGGAAAGCGCTAGCGCATCCACCAAGCCATAGCATCGTATGCGACACTCATCGAGTTTGTAGCCTAAACGATCTCGATCATACTTTTCAAGAACAGCTGATTCGATAATTCGTAAGTCACTAATCTCGATGAAACGCAGTACTACGAGGATATCGGAGCGCTGTAAAACTTCGCAGCGCGTTACTCCATCGAGGCTACTGGCTACCTGCTAAACCTATACCAAGCCCCCCCCCCCCCCCCCCCC
>Ga0214187_1000144_pt1 | contig 19159 bp, 17 predicted proteins | sample TroBogEpilimnion_4_FD_153025 | JGI IMG/M metagenome (GOLD analysis project Ga0214187, IMG submission 153025) | Freshwater microbial communities from Trout Bog Lake, WI - 24JUN2008 epilimnion | ecosystem: Environmental > Aquatic > Freshwater > Lake > Epilimnion/Euphotic zone | place: Trout Bog...
ACGAGCATCACACCCACTACGCAGGTTCACTTGCTGGCGTTGCGATGGTCGGCCACGTCTTTACCGATGGATTAGGTGTGGGAGCAGCTTTTAAGATTAGCCATTCACTGGGAATCGCGGTCTTTGCAGCGATCATGGTGCACGCATTTAGCGATGGTTTAAATACCGTAACATTTTTGATCAAAGAACACATGTGGTCATCCAAAGCACGCTTTCTGCTTCTGCTAGATGCAGTAGGACGTATTTCTGGAGCCGCCGTAGGTTCTTATGTTGCTTTTAGTACCAACTGGATTGCTTTGTATCTGGCCCTCTTTGCTGGCTTTGTTATTTATATCGCGACCTCACATATCTTGCCTGAAGCTCACTCACGTCATCCATCCCGTTGGACCTTGGTCGCAACGATCCTGGGCGTGCTGATCATGTGGGTAGTTGTGGCAGCAGGGGCATAAATTTAGGAAGCCAAAGGCGCTAAACTTTTACTCTTGCGACCAGCAAGTACATAAGCCGACAGCCAGCCGGACCGAAGGAGCACAAGATGGCCGCAGATAGACTCGAAACAATTGTTAGCTTGGCAAAGCGCCGCGGATTTGTTTATCCATCCTCTGAAATTTATGGCGGACTGCGCGCCGCATGGGATTACGGCCCATTAGGTGTTGAACTTAAGAACAACGTAAAGCGTCAATGGTGGAAATCCATGGTGCAAGGACGCGAAGATGTCGTCGGTTTAGATTCCAGTGTGATTTTGGCACGTGAAGTCTGGCAAGCATCAGGTCACGTTGAAACATTTACCGATCCACTGACCGAGTGCACCGCGTGTCATAAGCGCTACCGCGCTGATCACCTAGAAGAAGCATTTGAAGCAAAGCACAATCGCAAGGCAGCTTCTATGGATGAAGTGAATTGCCCCAATTGCGGAGTTAAAGGAAAGTTCACTGTTCCTAAGCAATTTTCTGGTCTTCTCAAGACTTATTTGGGCGCCGTGGAAGATGAGTCAGGTCTTGCCTATCTTCGCCCTGAAACAGCTCAAGGTATCTTCATTAACTTTGAAAACGTTGCGACAACCTCTCGCAAGAAGCCGCCCTTTGGTATTGGCCAGATTGGTAAGTCATTTCGTAATGAAATTACCCCGGGTAACTTTATTTTCAGAACCCGTGAGTTTGAGCAGATGGAGATGGAATTCTTCGTTGTTCCTGGAACAGATGAAGAGTGGCATCAATATTGGATCGATACACGCCTTGCTTGGTATAAAGATCTAGGTATTAACCCTGATCGCCTGCGTTTATTTGAGCATCCCAAAGAGAAGCTCTCTCATTACTCCAAGCGCACCGTAGACATTGAGTACAAGTTTGAATTCAATGGCACAGAGTGGGGAGAGCTCGAAGGAATTGCCTCTCGCACCGACTTTGACCTTAAAGCGCATAGCGCTGCATCTGGAAAAGATCTTTCACACTTTGATCAAGAATCTGGTGAGCGTTGGGTGCCATTTGTGATTGAACCTGCAGCCGGTGTTGATCGCTGCACGCTGACATTTATGATGGATGCTTTCACAGAAGATGAAGCACCTAATTCAAAGGGCGAGATGGAAAAGCGCGCTGTGATGAAGCTTGACCATCGCCTTGCTCCTATTAAGGCTGCTGTTCTTCCACTTTCTCGTAACGCTGATCTTTCACCTAAGGCGCGTGATCTTGCGGCAGAGCTGCGTAAGAACTGGTCTGTTGACTTTGATGATGCAGGCGCAATTGGCCGTCGTTATCGCCGCCAAGATGAAATCGGAACTCCGTTTTGTATCACCATCGATTTTGAGTCACTCGAAGATAATGCTGTGACTATTCGCTCACGCGACACTATGTCGCAGGAGCGCATTGGTATTGATCAAGTCCAGGCATGGCTTGCGCCTCGTCTTCTTGGTGCCTAAATAGCCATGCTCACTCAAGTAAAACCACTTCGTCTGCCTATTTCTAACGGGCAATTTGCAAATAACGAAGTCGTTTTAGATACACCGGTTGTTTTAGCTCCCATGGCGGGTATTACCAACTCTGCTTTTAGAACTCTCTGCCGCGAACAAGGTGCTGGTTTGTTTGTCTCAGAGATGGTGACAGCAAGAGCTTTGATTGAACGCCACCCAGAGACGATGCGCTTGATAACGCCAGGCAAAGGTGAAACACCACGCTCAGTTCAACTCTATGCAGTAGACCCAGTTGTTGTTGGTAAAGCAATCACGATGCTGATGGAAGAAAACCTTGCCGATCACATCGATTTAAACTTTGGATGTCCTGTACCAAAAGTTACTCGCCGCGGCGGGGGAGCAGCGCTTCCTTTCAAACGCAAACTCTTTTCCGCAATTGTTGAAAGCTCAGTGAAATCTGCGGCGCCCTATGGTGTGCCAGTAACTGTGAAGATGCGAGTGGGAATCGATAGCGATCACCACACATATCTTGAGGCAGGAAAATCTGCAGCAGATGCAGGTGTTGCCTGGGTTGCTTTGCATGCTCGCACAGCAGAACAGATGTATGAAGGACAAGCTGATTGGTCAGCCATTGCGCGTCTTGTTGAACATATGGCGCCAACAGGAGTTCCAGTATTAGGTAACGGTGATATTTGGTCAGGGGCCGATGGCGTGCGGATGATGAATGAAACAGGATGCGCCGGTGTTGTGGTGGGCAGAGGATGCCTTGGTCGTCCTTGGCTCTTTGCAGATTTAGTCAGCGCATTTAAAGGTGAGGCGTCCCTGGCCGGGCCAACGCTCTTTGAAGTGCGACAAATAATGCTTCGTCACGGTCAATTGCTTGTTGAATTCTTTGAATCAGAGGGACGGGCAATGCGCGATTTTAGAAAGCATATGGCTTGGTATCTCAAGGGCTTTTCTGTGCCAAGACAATTGCGCGCAAACTTTGGAATGGTTTCATCTTTAAGTGAACTAGAGCATTTACTGGGCCAACTAGAAGAGCAGCAATATCCAGTAGATATTGCAGATGCTCCTCGTGGCCGTCGAAGTCATGGGCGTTCGGTTCATCTTCCAGATGGATGGCTTGATGATCCAGATGAATTTGCCTCAATCTCAATCGATGATGCCGTTTCGGGCGGCTAATGTTTCTTTTTAAAATTATTAAAAGGCTTTTCCAGTTTGCGCTTCTGCTTGTGATCATCATTCCTCTTTATGTTGCGGGAAATATCTGGTGGAGCGCCCATCACATGAGCTCTCATGCCTCAGATGTGATTGTTGTTATGGGAGCTGCTGAATACAACGGAGTTGCCTCCGGAGTGCTACAAGAGCGCGTCTATGAGACAGGCAAGGTCTTTGGCTCAGGACTTGCTCCTGTTGTGATCACTGTGGGCGGCAGACAAAAGGGTGATGTGTATACGGAGGCAAGTACAAGCTACAAAGCCCTTACAAAGCTTGGGATTCCTAAGAAAAAGATTGTTGTGCTTGAAACAGGTAAAGACACACTTTCAAGCACGGTTGCCTATGTTTCTTATATGAAACTTCATAAAATGAAGAGCGTGATTATTGTGACCGATCCATATCACTGCTACAGAGCTGTTTCTGAAGCGAAAGATTTAGGAGTGGATGCCACATGTGCCGGGGTTGAAAACGGACCAGGCTCACTCAAGTTCACAGGCATTAAGTATGTAGTCCGCGAAACAGGCGCATATTTGGCCTATAAGTCAGTGGGCCACTTGGGTATTCACCTGAGTGATCAGATTAAGAATTAGCCCAATAGGCTACGACTATGGTTTTACGACAAGCGCGTGAGTCTGCTGGTTACACACCAGATGACCGAGACCGCTTTGTTAGTGAACCAGCAAAGCGCGGCGGGCGTACTGAATTTGCTCGGGATCGCGCCCGCATCATTCACTCATTTGCACTCAGACGTCTTGCTGCAAAAACTCAGATTGCTGTTCCTTGGTTAACAGATTTTCCTCGCACCAGACTTTCTCACTCACTTGAGTGCGCGCAAGTAGGAAGAGAGTTAGGCGCAGCCCTCGGCGCGGATCCTGATTTGATGGAAGGTGCATGTTTAGCCCACGACATTGGCCATCCTCCTTTTGGTCATAACGGAGAAGACGCACTCAACAAAATTGCTCAAGAGTGCGGCGGCTTTGAAGGTAACGCGCAATCTTTTCGCTTGCTTGTTCGCTTAGAGGCAAAGACAGTGGATGCCAAGGGGCGCTCAGTTGGACTTAATCTAACCCGCGCCACACTAGACGCTGCAACAAAGTATCCGTGGCCAAGAGCCACCAATGCTCGCAAGTTCGGTGTTTATGATGATGATCTAGAAGTATTTAACTGGGTAAGAAAAGGTGCAACAGAAGGCGCGCAATCTATGGAAGCCCAGATTATGGATTGGTCAGATGATGTTGCCTATAGCGTGCACGATCTAGAAGATGCTCTCGTTACAGGACAGGTAAAACTTGAAGCGCTCAGCGCTGATCTTCCTGAGCTCTATAAAGTTGCAAGTGGCGCCTATATGTCAGATATCTCCGAGACAGAAGCAGCAAAGGCGCTTTCAGAACTTCAGAAGCTTTCTTGTTGGCCAAAAAATTATGATGGAAGCCACGCGCAACTTGCTGGGCTTAAAGATCTTGCCAGCCAACTCATTGGCCGTTTTGCACTCGCTGCTGAAACAGCAACCCGCGAGAAGTATGGCGACGGGGACCTCACGAGGTACTCTGCAAATCTCGTTGTGCCCCGCGAACAAAAGGCAGAGGTTGCAATCTTGAAATCAGTTGCTGCGTATTACGTGATTAATGCAAGCGCCGCGCTCATTCGATATGCCGATCAACAGAAAATCTTGCAGGAGTTAGTCGAGATGGTCTTAGCCAAGGCCCCACATTCACTTGAGTCTTTCTTCCAAGATGATTGGAAGCAGGCAAGCACAGATGCCCAAAAACTACGGGTTGTCGTGGACCAAGTTGCCTCGCTCACTGACCCTGGTGCCTACGCTCTGCACGCCAAGCTTCTGGGTAAATAGGCTAACTAGGCTAAATAAAGCCTGACGGCTTAACCCAATAAGATGCCCGTATGGCTGGGCGCATTCGTGATGAGGACGTTGTTTACGTCCGTGAACACACACCGATTGATGATGTGGTGGGAGATTTCGTCCAACTCAAAAATGCAGGCGGGGGACAGAAGAAAGGCTTATGTCCTTTCCATGATGAGAAGAGTCCTTCATTTCATGTAACACCAAGCAAAGGCTTCTTCCACTGCTTTGGTTGCGGTGTGGGCGGGGATGCAATTAATTTCCTCATGAAACTAGAACACTTAACTTTTACCGAAACAGTTGAGCGCCTGGCTGAACGCATTGGTTATCAATTGCACTATGACAGTTCGGGTCCAAGTGCCGGAAGCGGCATTAACCGCTCCCGCCTTGTTGCTGCAAATATCGCTGCAGCTAAGTTCTATCAAGAACAGTTAGGCGCAGTGGGACCTGCCCAAATTGGCCGAGAGTTTCTAACAGGACGAGGTTTTGATAAAGAAGCAGCAATTAGCTTTGGTATCGGTTTTGCACCCGATGAGTGGGACGCGCTTTATAAGCACCTTTCTCCTCTTGGTTACACAGATGCAGAGCTCAACCTGGCAGGGTTGACTAAAGAAGGATCTCGTGGAGGCTTAATTGATCGCTACCGCAATCGTCTGGTCTGGCCGATTAAAGATATCTCGGGAGATATCGTCGGCTTTGGCGCTCGCAAGTTGGCAAGCGATGATGTTGATCAAGGACCTAAATATTTAAATACAGCTGAAACTCCGATCTATAAAAAGAGTCAGATTCTCTATGGCCTTGATATGGCAAAGAAGGAGATCGCCAAGAAGCGGCAGGTAGTGATCGTTGAAGGCTACACAGATGTGATGGCCTGCCATTTAGCGGGAATCACAACCGCTGTTGCCACATGCGGAACAGCCTTTGGTGATGATCACATCCGAATTATTAGAAGGCTTCTTATGGATGATGATGCTTTTAGAGGCGAAGTAATCTTCACCTTTGATGGCGACGCCGCAGGTCAAAAGGCTGCGCTGCGCGCATTTGATGATGATCAGAAGTTTGTCGCTCAGACATTTGTTGCCGTTGAGCCAAGTGGCATGGATCCATGTGAACTTCGCCAATCAGGCGGAGACGCCGCGGTAAGAGATCTTGTTGCACGGCGTGTTCCGCTCTTTGAATTTGCAATGCGCTCTGTCATCGCTCAATACGATGTGAGCGCGGCAGAAGGACGCGTAAATGCTCTCAATCAAGTTGCGCCACTTGTTGGAAAGATTCGCGATGCATCCCTTCGTCCTGAATATGTGCGCCTGGTTGCGGGTTGGCTTGGAATGGAAGTCGATACCGTTGCAGCAGCAGTAAAGAGAGTTGCCGGCAAGAGCAATACACCTCTTCCAGATGTTCCTGCCGCACAAGTGAATCTAAAAGATCCAGTTCTTATGCTTGAGCGAGAGGTGCTCAAGGTAAAGCTTCAGGTACCAGAACTCATCTCTGGTTGGGCAGATATTGAATCCAATGCATTTTCTTACGAACCATATGCCGCGCTTCGCGCGCAGATTGATTCAGTCTCTGATGCCGATATAACAACTCTTCTTACTCGCACAGAAGATGCAGCTCTACAAGGAATTATTACCGAGCTCACCGTTGAACCAATTCGAAGTGACGGAGAGGTCTCTGAAAGATATGCCCAAGCACTTACTGCCCGTCTTCGCGAAGTTGCGTTGAGCCGCCAGATCGCAGAGGTGAAGTCCACATTGCAGCGTCTAAATCCTGTGGAGGAAGAAGTGAAATACAACGAGATCTTCACAGAACTGATGACCCTAGAGACAAAGAAGCGAGCCCAAAAAGATGTGGCAATGGGTGAGATTTAGCCAAATCTGCCCACCTTGCTAAGATTGCGCTTCCTCACTATTCCCCGGTGAGGGCTTAACAAGTAAATAGTCCCTGATAGCTCAATTGGCAGAGCAGCCGGCTGTTAACCGGCAGGTTCTTGGTTCGAGTCCAAGTCAGGGAGCGTTTTTTAAGGTTGATCAGATAAGGTGCGAGTTCTATGAACAAAATACTCGCATCGTGGAAGACCCAATCCCTTGGAACAAGAATCCTCCGCTTCTGGCTTGGAGCAACCTGGTTCTATGGCGGTTGGCAGAAGGCAACAGATCCAACATTTTTAGATAAGGCATCTGCAAACTACATTGGCCAACAACTCTCTGGCTATGCAAAGTCATCTCCTATTGGTTCAATCCTGAAGCATTTTGTTGAGCATGCAACTCAAATTGGCGTCCTCACTATGATTATTGAGTTTGCGATCGGCATTGCAGTTCTCTCGGGAGCATTTTTAGATCTTGCTATTTTGGGCGGGGCAGCTGTTTCCTTTGGTCTTTGGCTTTCAGTGTCTTGGCATGCATACCCATACTTCTATGGCAGCGATAGCGCCTACTTTGCTATGTGGATTGGTTTGTTCTTCCTTGTTCGAAAAGAGCGCACACGAAAAGTTTCATTAATTCCTAACCTCACCGATCGCCGTGAGTTTGTAAAGATTCTGGGTGTTGGCGCAACTGCTGCAATCGCTGCAATTGCAGGAAGCGGACTTCAAAAGAAACTTCCTAAGGCAGCTGTGGGTAAAGAAATTGTGAAGTTAGCTGATTTCCCTGTGGGATCGGTCAAACAATTCACCGCGCCAGATGGAAATCCTGCATTCTTGTTCCGCACGAAAGCTGGAGTATTTGCTTACTCGGCTGTCTGCACGCACCAAGGTTGTGTCGTTGCCTATAGCGGAGCAGATCACACTCTGAACTGTGCATGCCACGGCGGAAAATTTGATCCTGCAAATGGTGGAAAAGTGCTGGGTGGACCTCCTCCATCACCACTTCCTGCATACAAAGTGGCAATTCAAGGCGCAAGCATCGTTACTGCGTAACCTGCAGTTAACATCTAACGTATAGGGTTTGATCTATGGGAATCTTCAAACTTCAGATCGCACTTCCTGATCGTCCAGGCTCACTCGGCGCTGTTGCTTCGGCAATTGGTTTTGCTGGGGGAGATATCCGCTCTCTTGTCACTGTAAAGACAGAGAATGGAAAAGGAATTGATGATGTCACAGTTGCAATTCCCGGCACAGATCCAACAGATCTACTTCAAGTGCTCAGTGATATCGGCGGAGTTGAAGTCCGCTCTATTGAACCCGCTGTTTAGTATTTAGCTTTGCGCCGCGTGATGATCTTCGATCATCGCAGTTAGATCGCGCGTGGGAGCCCACCCAAGAAGCTTCTTAGCTTTATCAATCGATGCAACTAGCCTTGCAGGATCACCATCTCGGCGCGCAGCCTCAACAGTGGGAATCTTTCTTCCCAGAACCTTTTCACTTGCGCTAATTACTTCGCGCACTGAATTACCTGCGCCGCTTCCGATGTTAATAATTTCATGCTGTGGTGTGAGCTTCTCTAAAGCCAATATGTGAGCATCAATCAAATCAACGACGTGGACATAGTCGCGCACGCACGTTCCATCCGGCGTATCCCAATCTGTGCCAAATATTTTGAGTGGGGCATCGCTACTTGCTTTAAGGACATTTGGGATCAGGTGAGTCTCGGTTGTGTGTCGCTCAGAAAACCAACCGTGTGCGCTTTTAAGCGCTCCTGCAACATTAAAATAACGCAGGCTGATAGCAGACAGGCCAGCTGCGCCAATCATCTGATCAATCTCAAGCTTTGTTTGCCCATATGGATTTGTAGGAGCGGCAGGGGATTCTTCAGTGATGAGATCAGCAGTTGGTTGACCGTAGGTTGCCGCACTTGATGAAAAGACAAGTCGTTCTACGCCAGATGATTTCATCGCTGCAAGAAGGTTTTTTGTGCCGCCGATGTTTACTTCGCGGTAAAGATCAGGCTTCTGTGTTGATTCACCAACGAGAGATTTACCAGCAAAGTGCATGACCGCGGAGCAGCCTTGCAGGGCTCTCTCTAACGCAGATACATCAAGGAGTGATCCTTCGATAAAACTTGCGCCAGGGTCCACCGCATCTTTATGTCCTGTTGAAAGATCATCGAGAACAACTACTTGGTGTCCCTTATTAACTAGAACTGAAGCTGCAACTGAGCCGATATATCCAGCTCCGCCTGTTACAAGAATCTTGCTCACATGCAGAGCCTAATAGCGAACTTGCCCGATACAGGTATCTACGGGAGATGGCTTCGGTCTTGGAGAGGGAGAAGGTGTTGGAGATGGCGCTGGAGGAACACCTTGTGTCACAACAAAGGTCACAGGCATTTGAACTGGAGCCTCCGTGCCGCTTTGATCGGTGAAATCAATAGTTCCTAAATATGTTCCCGCGGTGAGTCCTGTAATAGATAAGTTCCAACGTCCAGATGATGTGCGCACGGGATCTTGCTTTCCAGGGATCATTCCAGAAGAGGCAGGGGTAAAAGCTACCGTTCCTGTCACAACAGGTGAGTTATCAGGCCTAAATACATCCACGCTGATTGTGACGGGGTCATTTGTTGTTGCAGCAGATTGGCTGACAATATTCATAGTTGTTGGCTCGTTAATAGGCAACATATCTGTGACTTCAGGCGTCCAAACACCTTTGAGTAGTTTCACAAAAGCACTAGATGAACCATTAAAGACGTTCAGATCAACGTGGTTACTTGGAACACCATATTTACTTGCAATACCGCAGGATGAGTACTGCCAGATCTGCCAGTTTGCCGAGCAGTCAGCATTTGCCCAAGCATGGGCATAACAACCCACTTTTTTGGAATTTGGTTGATTGGTAGCAACTGCAGGGCTCAAATTGTAATGCGCAAGCCAGAGTGGATATTGGCGAAGGGCAGTAGAGCGAATGAGGTTATTTTCTAAAAAATTTACATAGGAATATAAAAATGGCTTGTGATGAGTCTTGTTGTAAACAGTATCTAGCCATGTCTGTGTCCAAAGGCTAATAACTTCTTTAGTTGTGTATTTAGCACATGAGCCATTTTGGTTAACCCTCACACAGTTATTTTCCATATCTAGGGCAACTGGCATATCACGCTTGCCGTAACCTCCGAGAGAAGCAATACGCCAAATAATCTTCTGAGCTTGAGCCTGAGCATCTTGAATCACAACGTTTTGATCTGTGCTGTCAGGGAGTGTGGCGTAGTAGTAGAAGGATGTATAGAGCTTTGCGGCTTGCGCTGCTTTGCGATCTGGCAAGAAGTACTTCATTGCTTGTGCGTCGTAGCGATCAAAGGTATCGCCACCTTTGATGATGACAAAGCGAATACCCGATGAATACATCTTTTTAAAGTCGATAGCTGCCTCGCCCGGATGTTGATAAACGCTGATATCAAGTCCTGCAATGTGTTGGCCAAGACCAAGAGCATCAATTGCTTTGGCAGGGGCAAAAGCCCAGACTGAATCACAGACCAAAGTGAGTGCGAGGCTCAGGACGAGCAGAAGTTTTTTCATACCTCAGAAATTGTAGGCGTAATCCCAAATACCTCATGAAAGGACTCCTGCAAAACCACAATGTGTTTTGGATTTCGCGCCATGCTGAAATCGTGCTGACCGCCAAACTTCTGACTATCTGTGAAGTTAATACTTAGGTTACTTCCATCAAAGCTCACAAGCCTTGCATCAAAGAAGGCGAGCCAGACGATTCGGTCTTTGGCGAGGAGAGAATCTAAGACTTCATTCCAGCGAGCTTTTATAGAAGAAAGATCTAAAGAAGAGCTCATGTAGTCAGGCTATCAAAGAAGCTAAGGCCTAGATGAAATTAACTGTGATGATCGAGATAGGACTTCTCTTGATCGCCCTTATTCGTTTCCTCTTACTAGCCTTACTGGAACTTTGAGTTTGAATGATCGGTTTTCAAAGGCATCTTCTGCAAGACCAGCATCCATGGTGAAGGTTATATCTCCCTCTCGATAGGTGGGGTGCGCCCTGAGACCTAGTTTAAATTTCATCGCCTGCTTACCCACCAACTTAGGAATTTTTACCTCGCGCCAATCTTTTCCAAAAAGTTCGCCTGGATTCGTCAAGGTTAAACCTTGAGTGGTAACTGCGCTGAGTTTGACATCTTTAAGTGTTTTTGAACCTTCACTCTTAATGGTGACTTCAAGAGGAGATTCACCTAAGCCTTCGTGGTCATAGCTTATGACGGCCAATATAGAGACGAGTGAATCTCGAATGTGTCCTATTTCAATTGCCCTAGTTGGAGCGATTCTTTTTTGTCGTGCAAGTTTGAAGAAAGCCATTAAAGCATCGCTTGTTGTCGAATTTCATCTGGCATAGACTCAAGGACATATTTGAATGTCTCCATATCTTCAAGAATCTTTCCGCAACCGTTCACCACTGCCTTCAAAGGATCTTCAACATAATGACACTCAAGACCTGTCTGTTCTTTGAGGAGTTCGGGGAACCCCTTAAGCAAGGAGCCTCCTCCAGTGAGGTTAATTCCTTGAGTCAAAATATCTGATGCAAGATCTGGAGGAACGCTATCTAGCAGTCTCTTGAGTTCACCAACAATGAGTGTGATGGGTTCTCTGATTGCGTTATAGACCTCATCAGTTGTTACCTGGACTGATATTGGAAGTCCAAGCTTGAGGTCCACGGCTTGCACCGCACCCCTTACGTTTTGAATTTTAAGTGCTTGACCGTACTCATGGAGAAACATTTCCGCAGTTCTGTCGCCCACATTGATACGCCGCTCGTTCTTTAAATAGTTACTAAATGCCGAAGTGAGTGCATCCGCGCCCACGCGCAAGGAACGTGATTCAACAACCCGGCCCAGTGAAAGCATGGCCATATCTGTAGTTCCTGCTCCTACATCGATGATCATGCAACCACGGGGGATACCGAAATCAATATCAGATCCGATGGCGGCAGCCACGGGCTCTTGAACTGCCCATACTTTTGAAATTTTTGCCGTACTGAGAGCATCCTGGAAGGTTTTAAATTCAGCTCCAGAAATTCTTGACGGAACTCCCAGTATGACGCGCATAGGAGAGAAGGGACGACGAGGCGCTAATTGATCAATAACAATCTGCAAGAAGCGTCGTGCTGCCGCAAAATCAGAGACAACGCCCGTGCTGAGAGGGCGCACAACTCGAATACTCGGTGGTGTGCGGCCAATCATTTCAGCAGCAGCATTGCCATAAGCAATAACTGCATTTGTATTTTCGTCGTAGGCAATAGCAGTTGCCTCGTTAAAGACAAGCCCTTTGCCCTTAACATGAATCAAGGTATTGGCTGTACCAAGATCAATTGCGATATCTGCCATTGCCTACCATTCATTTTTGAGGAAGCTTTCAGCATTCAATGGTGGCCGAAAAGAGCTCTGAGTATCAGGAGCAGGCAGACCTCTAATTAGGGGTAAGAGAAGATTTCTGAACGCTCAGATGAATTGGGCCTGCGGCTGAATTGGCAAGGGGCATCGACTGTAGGAGAGCAAGAGTTTCTGCTGGAAGCTCAATTTCAAGAGAGATTGGAACTCCTTCGAAGAGGCGAACACCTACAGGTTGACCAGAAACGGCCCTCATGATTTCTGAGAAATAAGAAAGATTTTTGACATCCGAAAGGGAAGAGGGGATGTTTCTGGTGAGAATTTCAACTTTTGTCTCCAGACCGCGCGCAGAGCGCGCTTTTACTTCGCTGTACAGCAATCGAATTATCTCATGATGATAGTGCTCCGAGCAGAGCAAGAAATTTCTAATAAAGGAGATGTGATTTTCTAGCAAAAGAATTAATTCTTCGCGATTGGCCGCTTTGTCAGCACGAATCAAATGGATGAGTTTAAAGACTCTCGCAAGAATTTCTTCCCGCTCCATTTGTAATATCTCATTCACATTTTCAAATTTATCGCGAAGATCAGAATCGGAATCGCGCAGTAGTTTGTCGCGTACCTGTGCGCGGCTACGCCCAAAACCAACCAAAAGTGCTGCAATTCCGATAATGAGAAGTCCAGGAGTTGATCCCTGCAAAATCTTGTTGCACTCCCCTGGAAAAAACTTTACCGTTAGTACTGATTCCAGCAGAAATCCACTAAATGGTAGCCACTTATAAAACTTATCACCCCGCGCATCTAATTTTGTGCTGATCAAAAAAATTGGACCTAACAGTCCGTTCCAGATCCAAGGCAGGGCCCGAAGGTCTTGACATCCAAAATTCGTAATCTCAAAGATGGGAAGTATGGATAGTCCAAAAAAGCAGGCAAGAAGCGCGAAGTGAAATGAAAATCTCTTGATTAGGGTTGATAGCCAAAAGGCAGTGAGCGCCGCTACAAATGGAATCAACGCCACCCCAATCCGATCCATAATAACTAACGGAAATATTATGAGCGTGCCATATGCACCTGAAAGGCGAGGGAAGTTTCTTGCGAGCAGCTTGAAGACTTGTCCTCGAATAGTCTGGATGTGTTCTGTAGGTGAACTGCTCGTCTCAGAAAATTCCAAATCAACTACGTGAACGAGTCCACTCTGAGAGCTTGTTACAGACCATGTGCCCTCGACAGCGCTGACTAACCGATCCATCGTGACACTCGATTGTGCACTCTGTTCTAAAAACTTTGGACTTTCATTCGATACCTCCGCGGAATTTTCCTGGATCTCCAAGCGTAAACCAAGACTTGTGGATTGGACGGTGACGAGAGCGTTTGTGGCCAATGTATGACGTTCTGTATTGTTAAGAATTTCCCGGATTATCTCAATTAACTGATCCTCTTCATCAGCGGAAATCATGATTTCTTTTGGTATCTCAAATCGAATCTTGAGTCGCCGTTCTGTCCAGTATTCAAATTGATTCGTTATTCGATCAATTAATAGAGCACTAGAATTTTTGTATACATTGATTGAGTTTAAATCCTTCTCGAGCACAGCCAGAGTTGACATCGAATCAGCATCTCGTTCAAGTTGATTTCTCAATACGATAAGTGTATTCAAAACCGTTCCATGGAGTTTGACATTGAGATGATCGCGAATGTTTGTGAGTCGAATTTTTCTTTCACGAGCATGTTGCATGTTATTCATGATGTATATTTTCTGGTCGATCTCTTCGGCCAGTTCAAAGAGTCGTTTCCGAGTGATAACCATGATAAGAAATATCATGATGAACCATATTGATGAGTACAAGGTTAGATCTAGTGCGATATCCCCACGATCGGTAATGGAGGTAATCTTCAGCTCTGCTGACAGTATTTGTAGGGTTAAGCCTGAGACAGCCCCAACAACCATTAGTTGCCAACTAGGAAAGTCGGTGGCATATATTCCAAACGCAATAGCAATCAACCCGTATGAAGTCCATGGCGAATTTACAAATGGTTGGCATGCAAATGGAGCAAGAAGCAATATAGCGGCTAAGGGAACATAGGCATATGCCGAGCCAACTTCTCGAATTTTCCAGTTTCCGAAAGACCAGCCAGCCAGGCAGAGCGCAGCAAAGACAAATTGCCACACGCCCACTGGGTTATTGCCCAAAAGGGATTCAGAGACTTGGTAAACAGATAGTACTCCCCATACAACAGTAGATACCCGCTCAATTGTGACAGCAGCTAGCTCATTCTCTGAATATGAAATTTGATTTTTGGGCCAGCGAAGCCACATAGTCCTAATTCAACAATCCTTCGTCACGCAAGACTTTATACATCTGGGTTTTTGTTCTCATATCGATTCCAGCTGCCTGATACTTAGCTTTGGAGCGATCGATGTACTGCTTCACGGTGCTAGGAGCGACAGACATGCGGCGAGCAACAAGTTCCAACTTCAGACCAGAGGCATAAAGAATCAACGCCTTCTTCTCTTGAGCGCTCAACTGATCTGATGCGGTCTTTTTTGAAACAAGGGCGGATGAAAGCGTGGGCGAAATCCATTCCTCGCCCCGCATTACAGCTTTGATCGCACGCCCAAATTCCTCTGTCTGAGAGTCTTTCGAGACAAAACCTGAAGCGCCGACTGAGAATGCACTTTTTACCGATTCAAAGTTATTGAGTGCGCTAATCACCAGGACCGGGATTTTCCGTGCCGCAAACATCGCCACAATCTCACTTGCGGGTCGACCGTCTCCTAAGTGAAGGTCCACAATCGCAAGACTTGGAGTCGACGTTGCAACCGCATCACGCGCACGAAGAAAATCTGGTCCCTCATAAACCAGTTCGCAATCAGGATGGCTCTTCTTTAAATAATTAACCAACCCCTCCCGATATAGCGGGTGGTCTTCGAGTACTACGAAGGAGGCCGTCCTTGTCATGTGGTTGAGCGTAAGTATTTCCTGTCCCCAATTCACTCGGCGAACCGTTGTCTGAATGGGGGACAGGCTATAGCCGTGCCGATATCCCTGTGAAGAGGGCCTGGTGGGCATTCTTGGAATTGTGAGCAGCTTCAATATTTATCGGATTCGCCCGAGGCAGCAGGATTCGTGGCTCAAGAGCCTTCTAATTGGAATCAGACAGAAGGTTAGAGGAGCTAACCGTTTTGGCGGGTCTCTGGTGCACAATAATTTTGTCTTAATCGTAACAGGGATCGTTTTATTGGGTGTTGTGTCTGCCGAAGAATTCGCTCAGGCTACTCCAACTAATTTAACGTGGACAATTAATAATATTTCGTTGGGATACGTTGGCAGTTGCACGCAAGGTTCTTACACACAAACTGTTTACAACGATGAATCGGGGAATTATTCCGTAGCCGAATTTATTGCTCCAAGTCAATCGGGATCCACACAAGGAGCGTGCTCCTTTTCGGTACCTTCGGGTGTAGCAAAACTGAAATTTTTGCTACTCGGTGGTGGTGGAGGAGGAGGATATGACGCTGGCGGTGGTGGTGGCGGTGGCGCATATGTAACAGGTGAGTTGAATACATCAGCTGGCAGTACCTTTTCGATTCAAATTGGAACAGGCGGACAAGGTGCACATGGATACATCCTGAATTCAGACGGTACTCAAACCTCAAGTGCTACTCGCGCTCAGGTAGTCAATAGCTTTGCATCCGCAACATGTCCCGGCAATTATTGGGGCCTGAATGGAAATAATGGCAACAACTCTCAATTATCGGGAAGTGGCTACACGATAATTGCTCTCGGGGGTGGAGGTGGAGGAGGTCGTTGTGACCAAGGGACATCTGGCACTGCTGTCGGAAATTCTGGAGGAAACGGTGAGCGTTGCTTCACATCATATCACTCGTCTGACCCATACATCCCCTACACCCCATGCAGCACTCCATCAGCGCAACAAAATTACAACAATGGCTATTCAAACCAGAATTTCAATTCTGGAGGTATCAATTCAAGCTACCAAGGTGGTGGTGGAGGTGGACAAGCAGCATCTGCCAGTTCGGCCGATGACAGTTCAGTATCCACAGCCTCTGGAGCAAATGGCGTGTCGATTTTTCGTAACTCTCCTTTGAATCAAAACAACAACGTAAATTATGGTGGTGGAGGTGGAGGTGGAACCTTTTGTGGTTCCGGAGACCATGCATGTGGAACGTTTGCGCCAACCACTCAGTCGCCGGGAGGAGGCTCTGGAGGTAACGGAGGAATTGGGGATGCTCTCGCGTCGGCGGCAACAATTCTTCATACAGGCGGTGGCGGAGGAGGAGGCGGTGGTTACTCAGCGGACGCTTTGAAGGGAGCAGATGGATCTGACGGAGCAGTCTTTTTAGAATGGCGAGAACCTCTTACTACAAGTGCAAACACTGTTGCGGTAAATAGAAATGCGACGACGGATGGGACTCTTTCGAGTTCGGGCACAGTAGCTCTTTTGTCTGCGCCGCTAAGCGATACCTCACTTGTTGCATCGTCATGCGGAATTTTTTCAGAAATCTCGACATTTACTCTACCGAATAACTCAAATCAAAGTTGGGCTGTTTTAGATACCGGAACCGCAAGTTCAACAAATTTGATTCGTGGTTTCTGTTATATGTGGACTCAAGATTCGACGGTGGCGAGTAGTGCTGGAGTTGGCGCATCACCGCCGAGTGACGGTTCTGGGACAACTTTTGGAAACTTAACCTCTCCAATTTTGATGCTACCTTCAAGAGTACAAATTAATTTGCCATCTGAAATTTTAGTGGATCCGAGAAGTACATCAGTGCAGTTCCCTGTAATATCAACTCCGACAGGAGCGGGTATTCCGCAGATTTGTTTAATGGAAAACGATGGCCCCAGTTTAGATAACTCTGGCTTTGGCACACCGGCTGCCTCACAGAATTTGCAATTTACGTCAGGAAGTGTAAACACTTCCCAAAACGACTCAGGATTAACGTCTTTCAGTTATTTTTGGGATACCGAAACCAATACAGCGGTAACGCTGTCCAATATGTCTATCAATCTTTTACATTCTACAAATTTCAATACCCCTAGGTACCTCTTGGTCAGAACCGTCCCAAGGTTGTATCCGGGCTTCACCTCGGATTGTTCTAGTACATCCCCAACAAGCTCACTCACACCAACCTCGAGAGATGTTTTTCTGATCACCATTAGGCCCTACGGGTTGATCAGAACTATCGTCCAGCAACAGACCGACCTCGGCCACCATCGCTGACCACCATTCCGTGGACTAGTGCCTCCCAAAGACTGAGGGGGGGTGCTATTTACTGTTGTAATGTGAATAAAGGAGTTATGCCATGCGCATGAGAAAAGACTCCCTCATCGATCAACGGATGGGTCGCCGTTTTGGCGGCGGGCGCCGGCGTTATAGTCCGAAAGTTATTGCCGGGGCTGTTTTACTTTTGGCAGTTCCGTTGGTGGCTACTTCCTTAGCATCGCAAGTGACAATCAATGGCACACAAGGTGGTGCGATTGAATTTGGTCAGGGAAATCAGATCGCAATTGCTTGTGATACCTCAATACAAACATCTGTTGGTGAAATTTGGAGTAGTTCTCAGACTAATTTCATAGTTGACACGATCACACTGACAAATTTGGATGTCAACGGCGGTAACCAAACTACAACGGTCTCCAATGTGGGGTGCGGTGGAAAGTCTGTAAAGGTAGCTTTGTATGACACCTCCAGTGCACAAACGGCGATCGGCGCCGACTCCTCAACAGCAGTTTCATTCACCGTTCCAACGAGTGACACATCGACTATTACGCTGACTGGCAATCTAGGTGGGTCACATAACATCACGGCCACTCTGATTAATTCAAAGGCCACAGTAACTGCTGTGACAACCATCAATACCAATACCAGTGTTGTTTACACGTATACACCTGGATCATATGCAACGACATATCCGTTATCGGTTGGAGATTACGTAACAGTCACGGGAACGACTGGCTGTAATTTCGCCGGCGCCTACGTTTCGGCGGTCACGGCTTCGACTTTCACGATTAATGCTTCTTCGACTGCCGGGTGTACCAATACCGCCTCGGGGCTGAGTGCATCTGTGTTCGGAAAGGGTGTCATCCAACTGACTCTTCCGGCCTCCACGATCAACCTTTTAGCTACCCGAGTCAGCCGTGTTTCCCTCGAGACTAACTAGAAATCGTGACCCCCAAACAGTTGGAGTGTTGGTAAGCGTTTTGGCAGGGCGACATTCTATACAGTTGATCCATTACCTTGAAGAGGAGTAGTAGATGCCAGGTCTAAACATTCATGCAGAGGACGAAAACACATCGTTGGGTGAGCCGCAGAAGCGTGATCGTTCACCTAAGTTGATCTTTGGCCTTGCAGTTTTGATCGCTCTTCCAGTCATCGGCATAACTTTCTCACAACAGATTACGGTAAATACAAACAAGTCAATTGTTTTTGGTCAAGGTCAAGCTGCAGCAGCCGCTTGCGATTCAGCTGTAGTGATTACTCCTTATGCAGCATTTACGACCAGCGGATATTGGTCACTCCAGTCAGTGACCGTCACGGGCTTAGACACCACAAGTGCGGGATGTCAGTCGGACACATTAACTGTCCAAGCGTATGACGCCGCTACCTCAACAATCGCGAGCACTCTGGCTACGGTGGGTATCAATAGTTCGGGGGACAAGGGAACTCAAAGTTCAGGCATAACTGCAACTGTCAGCCCTGTTAACGACGCTAGTTCAACACTGACGATCACCTATACCTCCGCTCCCAACCTGACAACATACGACATCCGCGGGTTTACCATTCAACAACAGTAATTCGATTACTGTAGATATGTGAAGACTATTGCCATCAGGGAAGCCGTTGGGGCCTCTCTTTCTGTAGTCCTACCGGATGAACTGAGCGACTCCATGACGCT
>Ga0214187_1000157_pt1 | contig 18601 bp, 16 predicted proteins | sample TroBogEpilimnion_4_FD_153025 | JGI IMG/M metagenome (GOLD analysis project Ga0214187, IMG submission 153025) | Freshwater microbial communities from Trout Bog Lake, WI - 24JUN2008 epilimnion | ecosystem: Environmental > Aquatic > Freshwater > Lake > Epilimnion/Euphotic zone | place: Trout Bog...
TGCCTTAAAAACTAGGGCTTCAAAGCCGGGCTTAATTGGCGTGCCTAACTCTTCTGTTAATAGCTCAGCTCGATCGATTAATTCTTGTGGATCTGAAATATCCACTGGAGTAATTTTATTCATGACTTCTGCGGCGGTATAGCCGAGCATCCGCTCAGCGCCCACATTGAAAATTTGAATAACACCTTTAGCGTCGGTTGCGATACTAGAGAAATTGGCGCTGTTGAAAATAGCGCTTTGTAATGCGCCTGTTTTAAGAAGCGTATCTTCAGCATTGGAATTTTTGGGTATATTCATAGCGTTAATTTTCGTGGCATAGATGTAGATAGAGTCGGCATCTTAAAATCTCGAAGCCATTATCTACAATGGATTGCTTACCAATCGTAGGTGAAATAAAAAATTACTAGATTTTTTGTTGTAAAAATTCACCAGATTAGTAAGATGCTTCAGGCTAGCACCAGTCATATTGGTATGGATGCTTTGTATCCAGTTATATGAGAATAAATGTATGACTTGGCATAATCGCTAAATCAGAGTCATAGATAAATAGTATTTATGGCTCTAGTTTTCTGTAGTCCCGATGAGGTTTTTGCATGGCCAGAAGTGTCTCTTATTCACTGATGTTACGCAGGAAAAATAAGGATCAATGGCTTACGAAGCAAAAAGACCTGTAACTTATTGATAGTTCGTAGTTGGTGCGAAACATCAGTTCCTCATTAGGAAAATTCATAATGGCATTGATTTTATTGGATGTTTGATGATGTAGCCAATATTCTATTGGCGTATATTACGAATCATCTGATTAGAATCAAGAATAGGCAATTTAGTCGTCCGTAGAAAATAGTGCCAGTCATAACAGAGACATGTTAAATAGCATCTATTTATTTCTATAATTTATAGATACCCCCACAGAGTTCAGCATCATAAAGGTAACCTTAATTAAATAGCGTTATTTATTTTAACATCCCCTTCTTTATATCACATTATTTCGACCTGCACGATTAGATTAGCAATTTCACGTAGTGTAATGAATGTGATGATGCGTTTATTCAAGCCCGTTATTTCGATATCCATGCATAGGTATGAAAAATTAAAGTCTAATCGTACCGGTATAAGAATTGTGGCTTTCCTCAGATCAATAAATGTTGCAACAGAATGCTAGTTATTATGTTCACTTATTTCGTAAAATTTTATTATTTCATATTTATCTGTTATGTTATTCCCTCAATGCTAAATTTTTTTATTGTAAAGATGACTTAAATTTATGGCATTACAAAACGAACAATGAAGTTATGGACTGAATTAGAGGCCGCTACATGCTAAACAAAATACTTAACCCGCAAGGTAAAACCTCGCCATTACAACTCTTGCCGGCATTAGAAAATACTGGGAAAGATGTCAGTCAATGCACGCTTAATGAACTACTAAAAGCCAAGGTCAGACTCTGTGCGATTTACGACTCGTCTTTTGATGCGTTAACGATGCTAGGTGATGATGGTTTTATTGACTGTAATACGGCTGCATTGACGTTGTTCGGATGTGCTAATGTCGTTGAATTTTGTCGTCACCATCCATCAGATTTATCACCTGCTATTCAAGCGTGTGGCACAGATTCAAGATCGCTTGCTCAGCATTATATCTATGTCACCTTAAAAAAAGGCAGTTGTCGTTTTGAATGGCTGCATCAGCGGGTTGATAATGGTGTTATTTTTCATTGCGAGATACTGCTGTCTAGCCTGAAAATTGACGGAAAAGTAGTCTTGCAAGCCGTGACACATGACCTTACCTCAAGGAAAAAAGCAGCCGCTCTCTTAGCGAACAAAGAAAAGAAAGTCGAGCAGCTTAAGTTAGCACTGTATGAGCAGAGACTGACGCAAGAACGTAACGAGGCGTTACTGGTAGCCTCTAAAGATCGTACTGAGAACTTAGCTGGAACTAAAGCGCAGTTTTTGGCGAATATGTCGCATGAAATCCGAACACCTATGACGGCAATTATTGGCTTTTCTGATCTAGCTTTGCTTGAAAAAATGCCAGTTATTATTTACGACTACCTGCAAGATATTAGCACTGCTGCTAAGCATCTTCTGACTATCCTTAACGATATTTTAGATGTCTCTAAGCTCGAAGCTGAACAAATACGCCTTCAGCTAGAGCGTTTTAAGTTGGTTGATTTACGCACGACGCTGTATGGATTACTGACTAATACTGCCCAGGTAAAAGGCTTGACCTTAACTATTGATATAGAGGTTAATGTGCCGGATATACTGATTGGTGACTCTCTGCGCTTAAGACAAGTGTTGATTAATCTGCTGGGCAATGCCATCAAATTTACTCAGCAAGGTTCAGTGACGCTCACTATTAAGCTACAACAGCTCAACGCAATCGAAGCGCAGTTATTATTTTCTGTCATTGATACCGGTATAGGTATCAGTGCCGAGCAGCAAGATAAGTTGTTTCAACCCTTTAGTCAGGTGGATGATAGTTTTTCTAGAGATTTTGAAGGCACAGGTTTAGGCTTAACCATTAGTCAAGATTTGGTGAAACTGATGGGCGGTAGCATTAAGCTAGACAGTCATGTAGGCTTAGGTAGCTGTTTTAGCTTTGAATTGACGCTACCGTTGGACTTATCGATTATTGAGCCGCAAGTTTCGCCCGTTATCATTCTAAAGCCAGAACCGCTTCGCGGTGTTCGGATTCTGGTAGCCGAAGATGGTGCTGTTAACCAGAGGATTATTAAAGAAGTGCTTAAACGTTTCGGTGCCAGTACCGTGTTGGCTAATAATGGGCTAGAAGCTTTAGCAGCATTAGAGCAAGAGTCCTTTGATATTGTGTTAATGGATTTGCACATGCCCGGTATGAATGGTTATGAGGCGACTATAGAAATTCGTAAGCAAGCCTGCTACGCACAGTTGCCAGTGATTACGTTTAGCGCTAGTGTGACAGATGAAGAAAAACGTCGCTGTTTAGCCACTGGCATGAATGATTTTATTGCCAAGCCGATTAATAAATTAGAGTTATTAGCTACGTTGGAAGAATGGCTAAAGCGCAGACCTTCATAATAATCTCTGGTGCTTTCTACTGAATCGATTTTACTTAAAATTAAATCTAGGTAAATTCATTCACATTTTGTATTGCTAGCCGTAGGTGTTTATTGAGACAGTACGCTGTTTTAAGGTTAGAATATCGGCACATAGTCACGGAGTATAACCATACTCAGTGTACGAATTAATGATAATCATAGGACGGCAAAATGATTGAAGTAACTGAAGTACCGAGTCCTTTTTGCGGTATAGGCACAGATGATTTAACCATTAGGGTTGAAGGTGTATCACTAAAAGTAATTGACAATGGTTGTGCGATTAATACGCCAGCATTTGAACAAGCAATAACGGATACGAGCCCCAGAGTAAATGGCAAGGAAGTTCATTTGGACATTGCTATAGCAGCAGCAGCGGCTTTATTAAAAGACACTCATTTGCCGGTGATTGGCGGCTGTGCCACTGATGTTAATGGTATGAGGGGGTTGTTAGCTTTAGCCGATCGCGTCGGAGCAGTGGTCGATAATATGAATTTTACCGGCGCACGTAATAACTTTTTAGCACTGCAAGATTCTGGCTGGATGAATACCACGCTGGCAGAAGTTAAAAATCGCTGTGACTTGTTATTAGTGGTAGGTACCGATTTAGAAGCCTTTGCTCCACGCTTTTTTGAGCGTTATCTATGGAACAAAGAAGCCATGTTTCTTGATGACACTAGCTCTCGTGAAGTGATTTGTTTAGGAAAATCACCGTCTGGATCAGCCTCTACCTCACCTACTGGAAAACAGGCACAACTATTGCCTTGTGTAACGGAAGACTTACCTGAAGTTATCGCCGTATTAAGAGCCTTGGTAAAAGGTCAGCCGATTACTGCAACAGCGGTTTGTGGTATCGCTGTTGCAGACTTACAAGCGTTAGCGGATAAGTTTAAAGCGGCCAGATATAGTGTAGTCACTTGGGCGGCAGGTGCTTTAGCTTACGCTCAAGCTGAACTGACCGTGCAAACTTTGTCAGAAATGATTAAAGATATTAATAATCAAAATACCCGTTGTTCTGGTTTGCCATTGGCGGGTAAAGAGGGTGATCAAACGGCTAATCAGGTGTGCGGTTGGACAACAGGTTATCCGGCAAGAATGCGTTTTAGTGCGGGTTTTCCAGAATATGATCCTTTCTTAAACGACACTCATTTATTATTGGCAAATGGCGAAGCCGATGCCTTGGTTTGGGTACAAGCCTTTAATAGCAAATCAGCGCCTCCAGAGACTACATTACCCACCATTGTGGTCGCACGTTCAGGTATGGTGTTCACTAAGGAGCCAGAGGTGTTTATTCCTGTCGGTACGCCAGGTATTGATCATGTTGGTCATGCTTATCGCATGGATAACGTGGTCGCTATACGTTTGAAAAAATTACGTGAATCCGGATTGCCCAGTACCGCTGAGGTACTGAATGCCATTGAACAAGCTTTGTAGGAAAAAAAATGTTAATTAGATTAACCGGCGGTACCGTTTATGATCCAGCCAGTGGCATTGACGGACAGCAGCAAGATATTTATATTCAAGATGATCGCATTATTGATAAGCCACTAGGTGAATTCAAGGTCGATCAAGAGTACGATTTAAAAGGTAAAGTAGTGATGTCGGGTGCCATTGATATGCACACCCATATTGGTGGTGGTAAAGGTAATATCGCTAGAACATTATTACCTGAAGATCATCGTCAAGATCCCGTACCTCGCAGTGATATTACCCGTTCAGGTTGTGGTCATGCCATGCCTAGTACGTTTGTAACTGGTTATCGCTACGCAGAAATGGGCTATACCGCAGGCTTTGAGCCCGCTTTATTGCCGATTAATGCCCGTCAAGCCCATATGGAGATGGGCGATATTCCCATCTTGGATAAAGGCGGTTATGTCATGTTGGGTAGTGATGATTATTTACTGCGCTTATTGACGGCTAAAAAAGATCAAAAAGCCATTAATGATTATGTCGCGTGGACTATGCATACCGCCAAAGCCATAGGTGTTAAAGTCGTTAATCCCGGTGGCATTAATGCTTTTAAATTTAATCAACGCAAGTTAGATTTAGATGAACAAAATGCGCATTATGGTGTAACACCTAGAGATATTTTACGGGTACTCGCAACGGCGGTTAAAGAATTGGGCGTACCGCATCCTTTACATGTGCATGGTTGTAATTTAGGTGTGCCAGGCAATGTACAAACCACTTTGGATACCATTCAAGGCATAGGCGGTTTACCTATGCACTTAACGCATATCCAATTTCATAGCTACGGTACTGAAGGTGATTTTAAATTTTCATCGGGTGCGGCTCAAATCGCTGAAGCGATTAACAACAATAAAAATGTCACCATTGATGTGGGGCAAATTTTGTTTGGCCAAACAGTCACCGCATCGGGTGATAATATGCGCCAACATGCCAATCATAAACATGCCAGCCCCAATAAATGGGTCACTATGGATATTGAATGTGATGCGGGTTGCGGCGTAGTGCCCTTTAAATATAAAGATCAAAACTTTGTTAATGCTTTGCAATGGGCCATCGGTTTAGAAACCTTTTTGTTGGTTAATGATCCTTGGCGTATATTCCTGACCACCGATCATCCTAATGGTGCCCCTTTTACCAGTTATCCGCATTTGATCCGATTATTAATGGATCGCAGTTTCCGTAATGATATGTTAGCTACCATTCATCCTGAAGCTCAAAAGATGACCACCTTAGCGTCTATAGATCGTGAATATACGCTACAAGAAATCGCTATTATGACCCGCGCAGGCGCTGCAAAATTGATTGGCTTAAAAGATCGCGGTGGTTTAAGTGCCGGAAACTTTGCCGATATTACTATTTATACGGATAACACTGATCGTCAAAAAATGTTTGAAAAACCGGACTATGTCTTTAAAGATGGTCAATTAGTGGTCGTTAATGGCAAAGTCGTTTCAACTAAATGGGGCACTACACACGTGGTTAAACCAGATTTTGATCCTTCTGTAGAGAAAGGCTTAAAAGACTACTTTGATCGCTATCTAACCATGAAACTAGGTAATTTTAAAATCAGTGATGATGAGATTATTGAAGATGGACGTGGCAGTATAACGGTGCATCCGTTGAGCAGTTGATGTTTATTTGGATTAAGATTAAGCAAAGCTATTGCGTTAACTGGGAATTGATATTCTTTAGTTAAGAGTTAAATTCAAGAGCGATAATTTCATGCCGTTCAACTATAACGAGTAAATATCATGCGTTTAGATGAAATAATACAGCAACATACCAAAGCATTGCCGCAAGCACTTCAAGCTGAAGTTTTTGATTTTGTTTTATTTTTAGAACAAAAACAGGTTAATAAACTTTTAATGGCAGATCAACTGTACCGTAAAGAGCAGTTAAAAAAAGCGCTGGATAATGCTGTTGAACTACGCATTTTTGATGGTATTGATGGTGTTGATGGTGTTGTCTGGCAGAATGAACAACGACAAGATCGTAATATTGGTTACGAGGAATGACGTTAATTGATAGTAATTTAATTATTTACGCAGTACAAGCCGAGTATAAAAACTTGCGACAATGGATTATTGAGACAGATCCAAAATATTCAATTATTAGCCGCGTTGAAGTGTTAGGTTTTGCAAGAATAAAGCCTTTTGAAAAACAAGTTGTTACCGACTTGTTGAATAATCTGGAAATTATTTATCTCAATCTTGCTTGCTATGAGCTTGCCATTACCCTAAAACAACAGCGAAAAATGTCTTTAGGTGATGCACTGATTACAGCAACGTGTATTTTTTATAATAAAAGTCTGGCTACGCGCAATACTGCCGATTTTGATTGGATTGAAGGTCTTAATGTCATTAATCCATTGCTGTAAAGTTTATCAGCTATCTATTTTAACAATGAGCATAACAATATGATTATTAACGGTGTAACCATAGACGCAACCTTCGCCGAAGCGTTTCCTATGAAAGCGACCCGCGCCATTATTACTGCGCAAAATGAAAAGTGGGCCATGATCTCAGCCCAGGCCATGACAGGTTTTGCAACCTCAGTGATTGCTTGTGGTTGTGAAGGTGCTATCGAGCGCGTATTAGAGCCTTCTGAAACCCCTGATGGACGTCCTGGCGTAGCGGTCATGATTTTTGCTATGGGCGGTAAAGGCTTGGCTAAACAATTGGAAACGAGGGCAGGGCAGTGCGTATTAACGTCGCCTACTTCGGCCTTGTTTGCTGGTATTGATGGCGGCATTAGAATTCCTCTGGGTAAAAACTTACGCTATTTTGGTGATGGCTTTCAAAGTTCTAAATTGATCTCAGGTAAACGGTATTGGCGTATTCCTGTTATGGATGGGGAGTTTTTAGCTGAAGCCACGACGGGGCAAGTTGATGCCATCGGTGGCGGTAACTTTTTAGTCTTGGCAAAATCACAACCGCAAGCTTTAGCAGCTTGTGAAGCGGCGATTGAAGAAATGCGCAAAATCCCTAATGTCATCATGCCTTTTCCAGGTGGTGTGGTGCGTTCAGGTTCTAAGGTTGGTTCAAAATATAAAACCTTAGGCGCATCGACTAATGATGCTTTTTGTCCTACTTTAAAAGGCGCGACTCGGACTGATTTATCACCAGAAATTGAATCGGTGATGGAAATTGTTATTGACGGTTTAACGAAAGAAGACATCGATAAAGCCATGCGCGTGGGTATTCAAGCCGTCTGTGATTTGGGTGCAGAAAATGGCATTAAACGCATTAGTGCAGGTAATTATGGCGGTAAATTAGGGCCATTCCACTTTCACTTGCAGGAGATTATGGCATGAAGGCTTTAACATTAACCCTGAAAAATAGCCCAGAACAACGCATCGATATGTCGCCGCTAGCCTGTCAGCTATTAAAAGCCTTGGCAATAGAAGATATTGCGGCAATAACATTGCAAAGTGGCAAACGTAAGCTGCGCGTCGATGAGTTATTTACTATTGAGGGCTCAGATAGCCAACAACTTATCATTAAAAACAGTCATGAAAAACTTGACTTCATCGGTAAAGATTTAGATGGCGGCAGTATCAGCGTTGTAGGCAATGCCGGCGCTTATTTAGCCATGGGTATGAAAGCCGGTGACATTAAAGTATCGGGTAATGCTGGCTTGTATGCAGCTTGTGAAATGAAAAAAGGCTATTTAGAAATCTCCGGTAATGCTGGGGATTTTTTAGGTGCAGCCTTGCCAGGCAACAAAATGGGCATGAAAGGTGGCACGATTCTGGTTAAAGGTAATGTAGGTCAACGCGCCGGTGATCATATGCGTCGAGGTAATATTTTAATCGAAGGTAATGCTGGCGATTATTGTGGCTCACGTATGACCGCAGGCACTATTGCTGTTATGGGGCAAACAGGTCGTTATTTAGGCTATGCGATGCGTAGAGGTACTTTATTGTTATGGAATCAGCCACAATTGTCGGCCAGTTTTAATGATTGCGGCGCCCATACTTTAGCGTTTTTGCCGATATTATTCGCTTCATTTAGAACTTTAAATTCTAGGTTTGCTGATGTGACGCAGTCTTTTAATCGCGTACAACGTTATGCCGGCGATATGTCAGAAATGGGTCGTGGTGAAGTGTTAGTAAAAATATAATCGAGCCCGGATTTTTAGGCGGTTTAACCCAAGCTGTGCCTAACATTAGGTTTGCTTGGGTTTGTATTGATCTTAGATCTAAATTATTAAAATCAACCTAATGGCTGGAATTATTTGATGGATACAATTAGCATCCGTGGTGCTAGAACGCATAACCTAAAAAACATTGATATAGATCTCCCTAGAGATAAACTCATTGTTATTACTGGGCTTTCAGGATCAGGTAAATCATCACTAGCGTTTGATACCATTTACGCCGAAGGACAACGGCGCTATGTAGAGTCTCTTTCTGCTTACGCACGCCAGTTTTTATCCATTATGGAAAAACCGGATGTTGATCATATTGAAGGCTTATCGCCTGCTATTTCTATAGAGCAAAAATCGACCTCACATAATCCTCGATCAACAGTCGGTACGATCACCGAAATTTATGATTATCTAAGATTGCTGTATGCGCGTGCTGGCACGCCCCGATGTCCTGAGCATCATACTTCTTTAGAAGCACAAACTGTGAGTCAAATGGTTGATCATTTGCTTTCACAAGCTCAGGATCAACGTTGGATGTTATTGGCACCCGTGGTGATTGATCGTAAAGGTGAGCATAGTCAACTCATTGATGATTTACGTGCCCAAGGTTTTATCCGTGCCCGAATTGATGGCAAAGTTTATGATTTAGATGAGGCGCCTGCCTTAGATTTAAAAAAGAAACATAGTATTGAAGTAGTGGTTGATCGAATTAAAATTCGTAGCGACATAGCTCTACGTTTATCTGAATCATTTGAAACTGCTTTACGTCTTGCCGATGGTATTGCTATTGCTGCTTGCTTAGATGATGCGACTGAACTGCTGTTTTCTGAACGCTTTGCTTGTGCGCATTGTGGTTATAGTTTAAGTGAATTAGAGCCGCGCATTTTTTCTTTTAATAATCCTAAAGGCGCTTGTGCTAGTTGTGATGGTTTAGGGGTAAGGCAACATTTTGATGCGGAGCTGGTAGTTCATAATCCAGAGATTAGTTTAGCGGCTGGTGCAGTAAGGGGTTGGGATAGGCGAAATGCTTACTATTATCAAATTATTTGTTCATTGGCAGAGCATTATGGTTTTGATCCAGAACTGCCGTTTTCTGAGTTAACTAAAGAAGCTCAAGATGCGGTACTGTATGGTAGTGGTAATGCGGCAATTGATTTTAATTTCATAGCTGGCAGCGGTTCGGTGAAAAAAAAGCGCCACCGTTTTGAAGGCATTATTGCCAATATGGAACGACGTTATCATGAAACTGACTCCCCTTCGGTGCGGGAAGAACTGGCAAAATATCAGTCTCATAAACCGTGTAATGCCTGTGATGGCGCACGACTGAATGCTGCGGCTCGCAATGTCTTTATAGACGAATTAGCCATACATGAACTCACTAAGCTACCCATTCGTAAATCATTGAGCTTTTTTCAACAACTGAGTTTACCTGGGCAGCGTGGTGAGATTTCAGTTAAGATCATCAAAGAAATTCAGGCGCGTTTAGAGTTTTTGGTTAATGTAGGGCTTAATTATTTAACGCTAGATCGCAGTGCTGATACCTTGTCGGGTGGTGAAGCTCAGCGTATTCGTCTGGCCAGTCAAATTGGCGCAGGTTTAGTGGGAGTGATGTATGTATTGGACGAACCTTCAATAGGCTTACATCAACGTGATAACCAGCGCTTACTTAATACCTTGTTTCATTTGCGTGATTTGGGTAATACTGTAATTGTTGTTGAACACGATGAAGATGCCATACGCGCGGCACAACATATTGTTGATATTGGGCCCGGTGCTGGCGTTCATGGTGGCCAAATCATCGCACAAGGCACATTAGAAGATATACTTAACAATGAAGCTTCATTAACAGGTGGGTATTTGTCCGGTAAACTGGGGATTGCCATTCCAGAGACCTTAACGCCGGTAAATAAAGATAAGCTTATAACCCTACGTAATGCGCATGGTAATAATTTAAAAAATGTCGATATTTCTTTTCCGGTAGGTTTGTTGACCTGTGTAACGGGTGTCTCTGGCTCAGGCAAATCAACCCTGGTTAATGATACGCTATACCGCTATGCGGCAAGAATCATCAACCGAGCCGGTGTTATTCCTGCGCCTTGCACCGCTATTGAAGGCATGGAGAATTTTGATAAAGTCGTTGATATTGATCAAAGCCCCATTGGGCGTACACCTCGCTCTAATCCTGCTACTTACACAGGATTATTTACGCCCATTAGAGAGTTATTCTCTGCTACGCCAGAGGCACGTTCACGCGGTTATACGCCGGGACGCTTTAGCTTTAATGTTAAAGGCGGTCGCTGTGAAGCCTGTAAAGGTGATGGCGTTATTAAAGTAGAAATGCATTTTTTACCCGATATTTTTGTACATTGTGATGCGTGCAATGGTAAACGCTATAATCGCGAAACCTTAGAAATTCGTTATAAAGGCAAAACCATTAATCAAGTCTTGGATATGACGATTGAAGATGCTTGCTTATTTTTTAGTGCGGTACCAACCTTAGCCAGAAAAGTACAAACCCTTACTCAAGTGGGTTTAAATTATATTACCTTAGGGCAAAATGCGACAACTTTGTCAGGAGGCGAAGCTCAACGTGTAAAATTAGCTAAAGAGCTGTCTAAACGCGATACCGGAAGAACCTTATATATTTTAGATGAGCCTACGACCGGCCTGCATTTTCATGATATAAAACAATTATTGGGCGTTTTACATACTTTACGTGATCATGGTAATACGGTAATAATTATTGAACATAATTTAGATGTCATTAAAACCGCCGATTGGTTAATTGATATGGGCCCTGAAGGCGGTGACGGTGGCGGTACCTTGATTGCAGAGGGCACACCTAAGCAAGTTTCTGAATGCGAAGACTCCTACACGGGTTTTTATTTAAAACGCTTTTATGAAAGGGATTAGATAGTTAGAAACGAGCACGACACACTTCGGCAACTATGATTTTTAAAATCCCCCCCAGCCCCCCTTTTTCAAAGGTGGGAGTTGGATGGTACTTGACTACATTATTTCGTGCTTGTTCCTTAGGAAAGTCATAGTGTCGTCATTTTAAAAGTTTGTATAATGTAAACATTGTTATCCGTAAGCGTTGTTATGGCAACGCTTAATTACCCCAACAGTTAGGCGCAAAGGAGCGACCGGTTTTGACAAACATGCAGGATATTACTAGTCCGATGACTACATCGGAAAAACGTGCCATTGCTTCTTTAGCCAGTATTTACGCCTTACGTATGCTGGGTCTATTTCTGATTATGCCGGTGCTATCGTTATTTGCCGAACAATTAGATGGCTCAACGCCTTCATTAATAGGCATGGCGATTGGTATTTACGGTATTAGTCAGGCTATTTTACAGATTCCTTTCGGCTTAATGTCGGATAGGTACGGTAGAAAAAATCTCATTATCATTGGCTTGCTACTGTTCTTTGCAGGTAGTGTAGTGGCCGCATTATCCACCAGTATTTACGGTGTTTTATTAGGTCGGGCGATACAAGGTTCCGGTGCTATTGCAGCACCGATCATGGCCTTAGTCGCGGATTTAACCCAAGAAGTGCATCGTACTAAAGCGATGGCTATTATAGGTCTTAGTATTGGCGTTTCATTTGGTATTGCCATAACCGCAGGTCCAGTGATAGCCAGCTTTATTGGGGTACATGGAATATTTTGGCTGATTGCAGGACTCTCTTTGTTGGCTATTTTAGTCATACTTTACAAAGTGCCTGATCCTAAACAATCGAAAAAACACCGAGATGCCGAGCTAGTGCCAGGGCAATTTTTTAAAATAGTAAAGAATTCAAACTTGTTGCGTTTAGATTATGGTATTTTTGTATTACACGCCATTTTAACAGCCAGTTTTGTAGTCGTACCTTTATTATTAAGAGATGCAGGGCTATTGCCAGCACTGCATTGGCAAGTTTATTTACCCGTTTTTGTTATCTCAATGGTCGCTATCATACCTTTTATTATTTTGGCAGAGAAAAAACGCAAGATGAAGCCGGTTTTTATAGGCGCTATCACCGCTTTAGTCATTGCAGATTTGGGGCTCATGCAATTTCATTCAAGCTTAGTCGGCATTATTGGTTTTCTTTGGTTATTCTTTACTGGGTTTAATTTATTAGAAGCGACTTTGCCGTCATTAATTTCTAAAACAGCGCCGGGTGATTTAAGAGGTACAGCCATGGGCGTTTATTCTACCTGTCAATTCTTAGGCGCTGGCATTGGTGGTGGAATCGGTGGTTGGTGTTATGGTGTCTACGGTGCTGGTGGTGTCTTTATATTTTGTGCTGCTATTGCCGCAAGTTGGTTATTATTGTCTTTCAGTATGACGCCGCCACGTTACTGGGCAAATTTACTGATCTCACTCGAACAACTCAACGCACAAGAAGCGGATGCCTTTGCCGCCGAGATATTAACCTTGAATGGTGTAGAAGAAGTCACTTTACACAGCGATGAAGCCGTCGCTTATCTTAAAGTAGATAATCAGGCGCTCAATAAAGACCAGTTACAAGGTATCATTTCTCAGTATCTTAATACATCAAAATAACGGGATCTGTCCAGTACAGAGTCCTCCTTCAATAGTAGCTTATATAATGCTGCTTTACTTTTACCTTGAGACGATCATGCTTAAAACTTTACATTTAACCTTTATACTTTTATCGCTCATTAGTTTTGTGGGTAGGGTGGTTTTATCAGAAATTAACCCCGTCTTACTTAAACGAAAAGTGTTTAACATCACGCCTCATATTATTAATGCGCTGCTAATAGGCAGTGGATTTGCTTTAGTTATTCAAGGTGGTTGGTTATCGGGTGAATATGGCTGGATAGTCGCTAAAATTTTAGTGTTGCTAGGCTATATTGGCTTAGGTGTCTTTGTAATGAAGCGTCATGGTGCTGCAAAATGGCTAGCATTTATAGCAGCAATGGCCTGTATTGTTTATATCGGTATCGTGGCTGTCACTAAAAATGCCTTTTTCTTTATGTAAGATACTATGCGACTCTAATAAAGAGTCGCTTTAGTGATCATTTTATGGTTGCTTTGCCTTATTTGAGTTTTGAATGGCGGTTTAATGATTATTTTTTTAATGATATAAACTATGGCTATAACATGTTATGAGCTTTAGCGAATCTCAACAAATCTTTTAAAGCTAACCCTTCCTTAGTTAATGTTTTTAGATTTGAAATAGGGGAATAAAATTCATCACGCCCTAATGATTTAAAGCCCATTGACCAAGCTTCAAAGTTTCTATGTTCAATATGTTCTCTACTCAGAACGGTTACTTCATGGTGTCGTTTATCATTTAAAATCTTATCAAATATAAATTCAACATCAGCCTCATCGCCTTCAAGAGCTTGAATAAAGGTGCCATCCTTATAAATCATAAAACCAGTTATATTTCTTAAGGAATTATTTTTAACTGAAATATCTAATAAATCAGAAAACTTATTAGAGCTAAATGGGGTGAAAGGGGTAACAGCTGAACTAACATATATTAAACAAAACATAAAAATCTCAAAAAAATTATCCTAACAATTATTCGGATGTAAAACTAAACTAAACTAGATCAGATATTTAATCAACCAATTTGTTGGTAAATTCAGATGTCATGAGTTGTAATAGGTACTTTTGTGTTGAAAGTAATAGTGGATAAAAAAGATCTTGAGATAGCCAATAATAGTGATGTCGGATTTATTCTTGTTATCGCTAGCTCTGCTCGAATGCTTGCGCAGACTGCAAGGGCTTCTGGGTTTAAGCCTTTAGTGATTGATTTGTTTGCAGACTTAGATACTCAGACCTATGCAGAAGATTTTAAGCAAATAACGACCTTAGCGAAACAGCATCTACAGCCGGTAGTTGATTATTTTATTAAAAGATATCAAGTTGATCAGGTTGTTTATGGCAGTGGTTTTGAAAATCATCCTGAAAGTCTGCATTATTTAAATAGCAGTTTATTTATGTTCGGCAATTCTCCTGATGTTTTTATACGTTTACATGATAAGCCTGCATTTTTTGCGGCTCTTAATCAATTAACGATTCCTTATCCAAGTGTTTGTTTTAGTCAACCTGACCCATTTGAAGATGGACTGATTAAGCCCATGAGAGGCCAGGGGGGTATCGGAATAAGTCGTTATTTAGGCCAAGAAATGGGTTCGGATAGCTATTGGCAACGCTATCAATCAGGATCGCAATATTCCGTATTGTTTTTGGCCGATGCATTGCATGTACAGCTTGTAGGTTTTAATAGTCAATGGACTACGAGCCTAGATGACGGTTGTGAGTTTATATTTTCAGGGATTATTAATAGTTGCGATTTGAGTGCCAAGCAGCAGATGCAGGTTGTTGAATGGTTAAAAAAGTTGGTTCCCTTGTTTAGTCTTAAGGGCTTAAATTCATTAGATTTTATAAATGATGGCGATAATAGTTGGTTGTTGGAAATTAATCCTAGGCCCTCTGCTAGTATGCAATTGTATGAGGCGGATTTGTTTAAGCGCCACATCAGCGCGAGTCTGAATGAGTTAACTGATGATCATCATATTAACGGCTACACGGCTTATCAAGTTGTTTATGCTAAACACGACATTATGATTCCTGATGGGTTTTTATGGCCCGAGGAATGTGTAGATTTACCAGAAAGTGGCGTTATATGTCGCATAGGACAACCTATTTGCAGTATTATGTCCCACAAAATGCAGCCTCATTTGGTTATGAGTGCGCTACAGACACAACAAATTAACTTACATAAAAGGTTCAGCACATGGAATATAACGCTAGCGTTAATAAATTGACCCAGCCACTCGTAAAGCATCTTATTGATAATGCTGATAAATTGCGCTTAGGAATAGAAGTGTTAGAAAATGGCTGTACGATCATTGATGCGGGTATTAAGGTTCCTGGTGGTTTGGAAGCAGGACGCATCATTGCTGAAATTTGCATGGGCGGTATGGGAATCGTTACTCTCAATCATAGCGCTTATACTAATAATTGGCCCTTATCGGTTAATGTCCATAGTGGTAATCCAGTATTAGCTTGCTTGGGTAGTCAATATGCAGGTTGGAGTTTATCGCATGAGAAATATTATGCCTTAGGTTCTGGCCCTGCACGGGCAATGGCGACTAAATTAAAAGATGGCCAGCACGAGCCCGTCGAAGCTTTATATAAAGAGCTGGATTACACCGATGTGGCTGATATGACTGTTTTAGTTATAGAAAATGATGCGATTCCACCGTTGGCTATCATTGAAAAAGTGGCTGTAGCTTGTAATGTAGCACCTTCAAAATTAACGATTATTGTTACGCCCACTAGCAGTTTGGCAGGGGGCGTACAAGTGGTCGCGCGAGTGCTAGAAGTCGCTATGCATAAAGCTCATGCCTTGCATTTTCCATTAGAAAATATTATCGATGGTAGCGGTAGTGCGCCACTCTGCCCACCACATCCTAATTTTGTTAAGGCTATGGGGCGCACTAATGATGCTATTTTATTTGCAGGTCTAGTGCATTTATTTGTTAAAGGCAGTGATGAAGCCGCAGAAAAATTAGCTAAAGAATTACCTAGCTCAACTTCTAAAGATTACGGCCGACCTTTTGCTGAAATTTTTAAACAATATGACTATGATTTTTTTAAGATTGACGCCATGTTATTTAGCCCTGCCAGTGTCATCGTAACAGCCGTTGATTCGGGTAAAACATTTCGTGCCGGAAAATTAGATAACGCTTTGCTTGATCAGTCCTTTGGTGCATAAAAAATTAAAACGATGCTTTATTACACCATCAAGCTATGTGTTTCGGCATTCATTATCGTATTGATTCCTGAGATTGCTAAGCGCCATAGCGGCTTTGCTGCGTTATTGGCTGCGTTGCCCCTGACTTCGTTGCTGGCGATGATTTGGATGCATTTTGATGGGGTAGAGTCAATTCAAATTGCAGCACTTTCCGGTCAAATAGCTTGGTTGGTGCTACCATCGCTGCTGTTTTTTATACTTTTTCAGATATTGATTAAACAGGGTTTGGGGTTTTGGCTCGGCTTGAGTCTTTCGGTTACAGCGACCACACTTGCTTATTTAGGATTATTGCCGTTGCTACGACGATTTGGAGTGCAGTTATAGATATGGGACGTATCGCCATTTTTACAGATGACTCGGGTTGGCACGGCAAGCAGTTAAGCCTTGCTTTTGCTAATTTGGGTTATAGCAGTGATTTTGTTTCTTTAACACAATGTAGTTTTGCTATTAAAACCGGACAAAATTCTATTGTTATTCCCGGATATGAACACGACCTTCCTGATGCCGCTTTTGTTCGCGGTGTGCCGGGCGGCTCATTAGAAGAGGTGGTTGTCTATTTGGACATCCTTCATGCTTTAAAATTAATAGGTATTCCTGTTTACAATGATGGTTATGCTATCGAACGTAGTGTTGATAAAGGTATGACTAGTTTCTTATTGCATAATGCTGGATTACCGACACCTTTAACATGGGTGTTGCGTAATCGTAGTGATGCTTTAGCTATTGCTGAGAGCGAATTAGAAAAAGGCAATTTACTGATTAGCAAGCCTTTGTTTGGCTCGCAAGGTGAGGGCATACGAAGGCTTGAGAAAACGACAGATTTGTTCTGGTTAACAGACAGTCATGGCATTTATTATCTACAGCGTTTTGTGCATTGTGCGGGGATAGGCTTTTCAGATAATCGAGTCTTTGTGGTTAATGGTCAGGCTGTTGCTGCTATGCGTAGGCGAGGTAAATCTTGGTTAAATAATGTAGCTAAAGGCGCAAGCTGTCAATGCATAGACTTGAATGACGAGTTAGCCAATTTGGCCATTAAAGCCACAGCCGCATTAGCCATGGATTATGCGGGGGTAGATATTATTCAAGATAAGGAGGGGCATTATACGGTGATTGAAGTCAACAGTATTCCTGCTTGGAAAGGGCTAGAAAGTGTTTGTGATATTACCGTTGCCCAAGTTTTAGCGGATGATTTAATTAATCGGTATTTGAGATGTCATGATCTTGCAACAACAGCTTAATAGACTATACCAACAAGCATGTGAAATGGAATTGCAGGCTTTTAAGCCAGGTAATGTCAGTGTTTATGCTGACGGTCATGATATGACGGTAGCTGATTTTAGGGTCAGCGCAAAAGTCAGTGCCGATGCCCTTTGTAATAGTGATTATTCTTTGGGGGAGAAAATTTATTACGCAGTTCAGGCGACGAATGCTGCAGTGGCTTGTAATACTAATTTAGGGATTATTTTACTGTGTGCGCCATTAATTCAGGCGATGAGTGAAATAAAGCTAGGGGTGTCGCTCAGGCAAGCATTGCATCAGATCTTAATAAGCACAACGATAGATGATGCCGATTGGGTTTTTAAGGCTATTATGTTGGCATCACCGGGTGGTTTAGGGCGTGCAGATAATCAGGATGTCTCTGAGCCGCCGTCAATAACATTAACTGAGGCTATGAGGCTATCTAGTCATAAAGATCGTATTGCTCTGCAATACGTTAGTGATTACCAAGATATTTTTGATTTTGCCGTCCCGATACATTACAATGCGGTCAGAAAATCCACACAACCAGAGTGGGCAGTGCTTTCAGTCTATGCAGGCTTATTAAGTCATTTTCCGGATAGTCATATAGAAAGAAAATACGGCAAGCAATACTCTGAAATGGTAGCAGCAAGAATGTCTAAAGTATCAAGCGAGTTATCTGTGGCTAATGTGCCTGAACAGATACTCCCATTGCTTTATAGTGTAGATCAGGAATTTAAAGCCAAGGCCTTGAATCCTGGAACGATGGCAGATATGACCGTTGCAACGGTCTTTACAGTATTTTTAGAAGAGGTTATTAATTTAACGCTTCATAATAAAAATCTTCCGATTTAATGATCGGTAGCGAATAAAAAATCGATATTA